>Ga0154649_1070_pt1 | contig 12909 bp, 11 predicted proteins | sample Rifle2008BG13ft_FD_116078 | JGI IMG/M metagenome (GOLD analysis project Ga0154649, IMG submission 116078) | Chloroflexi bacterium RBG_13_51_18
CCTTAGGATTAGAGCCGGGCCAGCCGCCTTCAATATAATGGATACCCAGCTCATCGAGCTTGCGAGTAATATGCAGCTTGTCCACCACAGAGAAGGATATGCCTTCACTCTGGGCTCCGTCTCTCAAGGTAGTATCATACAGTTCTACCGATGCCAACTTCTATCCTCCCACTTTACCGGCGATGATATCGCCCATCTCTTTTGTTCCCAGCTTGGTCTTGCCTTCACTCATTATATCATAGGTACGATAGCCTTCATTCAAGGCATCTTCGACCGCTTTTTCGACCACCTCCGCTTCTTTCTCCAGAGCGAAGGAGTAACGCAACATCATGGCGGCGCTAAGGATAGTGGCGATAGGATTAGCCATGTTCTGTCCGGCGCGCCGCGGCGCGCTGCCGTGAATCGGTTCATACAGACCGAATATCTTGACCCCGGCCTGCGGCACTCCGGCAATACTAGCCGATGGCAGCATGCCCATCGAACCGGCCAGCATCGAAGCCTCGTCGGTGAGGATATCGCCGAAGGTGTTTTCCGTCACCAGTACATCAAGGTATTTGGGATTCTGGATTATCCGCATTGAGCAGGCATCCACGAGCATATGCTCCAGCGATATATCCGGGTAGTCATTGGCCACTTCCAGCGCCACCTGACGCCATAAGCGGGAGGACTCCAGAACGTTAGCTTTATCTACCGAGATCAGTTTTTTCTGGCGGCGGCGCGCCAGCTCGAAGCCGACCCTGACAATACGGTCGATTTCCTGCTCCGAGTACAGCATGGAATCGACGGCTTTACGTCCTCCCTCCGTCTGCCAGCGTTTCTTGGGCTTGCCGAAATATAAACCCCCGGTCAGCTCACGCACAAAGATGAAATCGACACCTCTTATCACATCCGGCTTGAGATTGGTAGAATCGACCAGTACGGGATGAACCTTTACAGGACGCAGGTTGGCGAAAAGCCCCAGGCTCTTACGCAGCTCCAGCAAGCCGTCCTCGGGGCGGACTTTAGCCAGGGGGTCGTCCCACTTGGGGCCGCCGACCGCGCCCAGCAATACGGCATCGGCCTTTTTACAGAGTTTCAAAGTAGCTTTAGAGACAGCGACGCCCTCGGCATCAATGGCGGCACCGCCTACCAGGCGGCTATCGATAATAAATTGATGGCCGTACCTTTTGCCGATGGCATTCAATACCTTAATAGTCTCGTTGATAACCTCCGGACCGACACCGTCACCGGGTAAAACAACCAGGTTAAATTTCACTTAAGTCCTCCTGAATCAATCCTCAAATTACGTATGAGCCAGTCTTTTCTTCGTATACTCGACTAAGCCGCCGGCAGCTATCACCTCGGACATGAAGTCCGGATACGGACTAGCGGTAAATGTCCTGCCGCTGGTCAGGTTTTTAATCTTGCCTTCAGCCAGGTCTACTTCCAACGTGTCACCGGCATCGGTGTTATCGACGGCCCCGGCGCACTCAAGTAAAGGCAGGCCGATATTAATAGCGTTGCGGAAGAAGATGCGGGCAAAGCTGTGGGCGATAACACAGGATATACCAGATGCCTTGATAGCCAGCGGGGCATGCTCACGGGACGAGCCGCAGCCGAAGTTCGTGGCAGCCATGATGATGTCGCCGGGCTTGACCTTTTTCACGAAGTCGGCATCTATATCCTCCATGCAGTACTTAGCCAGTTCAGCGGGGTCGGACACGTTGAGGTAGCGGGCGGGGATAATAACGTCCGTATTGACATCAGTGCCGTATTTAAAGACCTTGCCTTTTAGCTTCATATTGTCTCCTTTTACGAGTAGAACGAGGAAATATTTGTTTTATGTGTTTTTAAAAATATTTTTATTAACTTTTAGCTATAAACCGTAGCTGAATTGTCTTTAATTGTTTTTACCATTTATCTTGTCTTATGTCAACTTACCTACCCGTTATCAAACCCCACATAATAACTGTAAACTAATATATGGTTACTATCAATTAACTATTGTCACTTTTTCCTTTTTAGTTTTTACCTCACCCCTTCGACTTCGCTCAGGGCAAGTCCTGCCCTCTCCAAACGAGTCATTAGAGCGAACATTTTTTTATTTAAAACCCCCTCCTAATCCCCCTTCCGCAGGCTCAGGGCAGGCCCTTTACCAAAGGGGGAGGATGATATTAATGCATGACCTCTTCCGGGTCGATAATCCTGCCCGCCACGGCGCTGGCGGCTGCCACTGCCGGATTGGCCAGGTAGACTTCCGATTTAGTGCTGCCCATGCGGCCGACAAAGTTACGGTTGGTGGTGGAAATACAGCGTTCCCCTTCAGCCAAAACGCCCATGTGCCCGCCGAGGCAGGGCCCGCAGGTGGGCGTGCTGAACGCCGCTCCTGCTTTGATAAATATCTCGATAAGCCCCTCGGCTAAAGCTTCCAGATATACCTGCTGGGAGCCGGGAATGATGATGCAGCGTACGCCCGAGTGAACCCGATGCTTTTTAAGCACCTGGGCGGCCAGGCGCAGGTCTTCAACTCGACCGTTAGTGCAGCTCCCGATAACCGCCTGGTCGATTTTTACATCACCTACTTCACTCACTGATTTAGCGTTTGCCGGCGAATGCGGTAATGACACCTGCGGCTCAATAGAAGTGACATCATACTCAATTACCCTATCGTAGGCGGCATCGACATCAGGTTCATAGACCAAATACGACCGCTTAGCTCTGGACTTTATGTAAAGCTGTGTCTTATTATCAACATGGAACAGTCCAGCCTTGCCGCCTGCCTCGATGGCCATGTTGGCCATGGTAAAGCGCCCGTCCATGGAAAGCGCCTCAATAGCATCGCCGGTGAATTCCATCGCGGCGTATAAAGCGCCGTCGACGCCGATATCGCCGATGGTATAGAGAATAAGGTCTTTACCCCCTACCCACTTGCCAAGATCACCGTTATAAATGAACTTGATGGTGGGCGGGACCTTCATCCAGATATCCCCGGTAGCCATGGCGACGGCAATATCAGTCGAGCCCATGCCGGTGGCAAAAGCGCCTATCGCACCATAGGTGCAGGTATGTGAATCAGCCCCTATCACAACATCACCGGGAAGCACCAAGCCCTGCTCCGGCAGGAGGACATGCTCGATACCCATCTCACCGACGTCATAAAATTTAATCCCCTGCTCATGGCAGAACTCACGCATCTGCTTTGCCTGCTCGGCGGAAAGAATATCTTTGTTCGGCACAAAATGGTCGGCCACCATGACGATTTTAGAAGGATCGAAGACCCGTGACACGCCGAGTCGATAGAATTCTTTTATAGCAATAGGCGCAGTGATATCATTAGACAAAACCATATCAACCGATGCGCTGATAAACTCGCCCGGGACGACCTCGTTTTTTCCGGCATGAGCCGCTAATATCTTTTCTGCTAGGTTCACGTTATTTCTCCTATTTTACCCCAATTTATTCTTTTTGGCCGAAAGCAGGCGATTAAGAGCATTGATATATGCCTTGGCGCTGGAAACGATAATATCCGTGTCCGCACCGCGACCGGTGTAAGTTATGCCGTCGCTCTCTATCCTGATTAATACCTCGCCGATAGCGTCGATGCCCTCCGTGACCGATTTCACCGAGAACTCGGTAAGCGTATTGGGCACCTTGACGCACAGATTGATGGCCTTGTAAACGGCATCCACCGGGCCGGTGCCGAGGGAGGCACCTTCAATAATAGTCTTGCCTTCCGGCCCGATAAGCCTGACAGCCGCCATCGGGAGGCCCTGGTCGCCGCTGGTTACCTGCACGCGGTCAAGGTGATACTCCTCGGAGATAGTGCGCTGCTCTTCAGCCACCAGCGATTCGATATCGCGGTCGGTGATATCCTTTTTCTTATCCGCCAGCTCTTTGAAAGAGGCGAAAGCCTTATTCAGGTCTTCCTCATTTAGCGAGTAGCCCAACTCGGAAAGCCGCTCCTTAAAGGCATGACGCCCGCTGGTCTTGCCCAGCACCAGGCTGCTCGACGGAATACCGACGGAACGCGGGTCCATTATCTCGTATGTGGACGACTTTTTAATCATACCGTCCACATGCAGGCCGGACGAATGGCGAAAAGCATTGCCGCCAACGATGGCCTTGTTGGGCTGCACGGGGAACCCGGTGAGGTCGGAGACCAGGCGACTCGTTCGGTAAATCTGCTTCGTTTCTACATTAGTCGTCAGGCCAAAGAAATCGGAGCGGGTCTTGATAGCCATGACGATTTCTTCCAGCGCGGCGTTGCCGGCCCTCTCGCCGATGCCGTTGACCGTGGCCTCCACCTGACGGGCGCCCTGCCTGATAGCTTCCAGGCTGTTAGCAACCGCCAGACCGAGGTCGTTGTGGCAGTGCACGCTGACGACAGCGCGGTCGATGTTGGGAACGTTTTTAAAAACGCCCTCGATAAGCTCGCCGAACTGGCGGGGCATAGCGTAGCCGACCGTATCCGGAATGTTCACGGTGGAAGCGCCGACATCAATGACAGCCTTCAGCAACTGATGGATGAAAGCCGGCTCAGTTCGGGATGCATCCATCGCCGAAAACTCGATATTGTCGGTATATTTGCGGGCGTGCTTTACCGTATCGCAGGACATCTGGAGAATCTGCTCGCGGCTTTTACGCAGCTGGTAAAACAGGTGAATATCAGAAGATGAGAGGACGATGTGGATGCGGGGATTGGAGGCACTCTTTACCGCTTCCCAGCTATCATCAACAGCCTTTAGATTGGCGTGGGTCAGCACGCAGATTGAAGGCTGACGTATTTCCTGGGCAATAAGTCGAACAGCTTCAAAATCGCCGGGGGAAGTGACGGGAAAACCCGCTTCGATAACATCAACGCCCAGTCTTTCCAACTGCCGGGCGATTTCCAGCTTTTCCTGAACGTTTAGTGAACCGCCAGCCGCCTGCTCCCCATCCCGTAATGTGGTATCAAAGATTATAACCCTGTCCATGTAAGTTCCTCCTTAAGAGAATATTTCAGCACACAACCGCTTAATCCCCTCTCCTAGATTAGAGAGGGGCTAATAAGGATGAGGCCAATTCTCTTAAAGCAAGAACGATTAGTGTACGACATGGTTAATAATCCATTTTATATGATTTTACCGATTTTGTCTATACAGCTAGCTTTATTGTCTTTTTAAGCCTGCTTTTTAGCGCGGCTTTTGGCGGCTCTCTCTTCAGCGCGCATAACGCCGATATTACCCCGTACCATAGCGACGCGCCCGGTACGCGCTATTTCCTTGACGCCAAAGGCCTGCAGCAGTTTGAGCATCGAGCTGATTTTGTCTTCATCGCCGGTAATCTCAATAGTCAAAGAATCAGAAGCGACATCGACGATATTGGCGCGGAAGATATCAGCGATTTCAAGTATTTCACTGCGCGTGGCGGATGTGGCTTTCACTTTAATAAGCGCCAGCTCGCGGGCGGTAAGCTTTTCGCTGGTAATATCGAAAATCTTCACCACATCTATGAGCTTATCGAGCTGTTTCCTGACCTGTTCTACAGTTGCCGTAGTGCCGTTGACCGTGATTGTAACGCGGGACAGATGAGGTATCTCGCTGTGCCCAACGGCGATACTATCGATATTAAAGCCGCGGCGGCGGAAAAGGCTGACCACACGATTAAGGACACCGGGTTTATCGTGGACAATTGCAACTAGCGTGTGCTTCGTCGTTGCCATGCGGACACCTCTTTCTTCGGCCGTTCTATAAACTCGATATTGGCGGCGCCGGGAGGCACCATGGGATAGACGTTTTCCTCCGGCTCCACCATAAAGTTAAGCAAGAACGGGCCATCATGATTCATAGCTTGCTCAATAGCCGGTCTAATTTCCTCGCGCCTGGTCACCTTTATGCCAGCGATACAATAGGCTTCGGCAACTTTCACAAAATCGGGGCAGGAAATCGGGGTGGCGACATAATTTTTAGCGTAGAAGAGGTCCTGCCACTGCCTTACCATGCCCAGGAAACCGTTATTCATAATGGCTATTTTCACGGCAATATTATCCTGAACGAGAGTTGCCAATTCCTGAATAGTCATCTGAAAGCTTCCGTCACCATCAATCAGCCAAACCATTTTATCGGGACAACCGACCTTGGCGCCCATAGCCGCGGGCAAGCCGAAACCCATCGTGCCCAGGCCGCCGGATGAGATGAAGGTATTAGGCTCGTGGAAGATATAATGCTGGGCAGCCCACATCTGGTGCTGGCCGACGCCGGTGACAACAATAGCGTCGCCGCGGGTGGCTTCATACAGCTCGTGGATAATATGTTGCGGCAGGAGAGCGGCGCTATCGTGGATATCCAGTATAGGGTGCTGCTTGCGCCATTCATCCAGCTGCCGTATCCAGTCGATATGCCGATTGGTTTCAATTATTTTTTCCATAGCATACAGCACCGCGCCGACATCGCCGACGATGGGAACATGGACAGCCACGTTTTTGCCGATTTCCGCCGGGTCCATATCGATGTGAATGATTTTAGCGTGCGGGGCAAAGGCATTAACCTTGCCGGTCACACGGTCGTCAAAGCGCATCCCCACGGCAATCAACAGGTCGCAATTTTCAAGAGCCTTGTTGGCATAACCAGTGCCGTGCATGCCAGCCATGCCGTAGCTCAATACATGGTCTTCCGGGAAGCAGCTGATACCCAGCAGCGTGGTGATGACCGGTATCTGCGCTTTTTCCGCAAAATCTTTAAGCTGCGGGCTGGCGCCAGAGATAAGGACACCCCTGCCAGCGATAATCAGCGGCTGTTTGGCTTCATTGATCAATTTAGCGGCGCTTTTAAGCTGGGTGGGGTGGCCGTGAGTAGGCACCTTATAGCCGGGCAGTTCCACCTTGTCCGGGTAGACATATTCAGCCTGGTCTGTCATCACATCCTTGGGGAGGTCGATAAGCACCGGACCGGGCCGACCGGACCTGGCGATATAAAAAGCCTCTTTGACAATCCCGGCCAGCGCGCCGGCATCCATAGCCACATAGCTGTGCTTGGTGATGGGCAAAGTAATACCGGAAATATCGATTTCCTGGAAGGCATCTTTGCCGATTTGCGCCCTGACCACCTGCCCCGTTAACGCAACCATCGGTACGGAGTCCAGATATGCATTGGCGATGCCGGTCACCAGGTTGGTAGCACCGGGGCCTGACGTAGCCATGCAAACGCCGACCTTACCGGTGGCCCGGGCATAGCCATCGGCGGCATGCGCGGCACCCTGCTCGTGACGCACCAGTATATGCCGTATTTGAGGATATTGCGGCAGAGTATCATAAAAAGGCAATAAAACACCGCCCGGGAAGCCGAACATGACATCAACTCCCTCGGCGATTAAACTCTCACATAAAATCTGGGCACCAGTTTTTTTCATAAAGCCCCCCTTATTTCTTAAACACCGCCCCGGTGCTGGCCGAGGTCACTTTCTCTATGTAACGGGCCAGGTAGCCCGTCTTTATCCTCGGCTGGAACGCCGGCAGCTTTTTAAGGCGGTCGGAGATTTCTTTCTCGGTCAATTCTACATCAAGTTTATTTTCCATGATATCGATATCTATTATGTCGCCATCATGGATTGCGGCGATAGGGCCGCGGGACGCCGCTTCCGGTGAAACATGGCCGATAGACGCGCCGCGGGTGGCGCCGGAAAAACGCCCGTCTGTAATCAGGGCGACATCTTTTTCCATTCCAATACCGGTAATCAGAGAGGTAGGCGTGAGCATCTCCCGCATGCCGGGCCCGCCTTTAGGACCCTCATAGCGGATGACCAGAACATCACCGCGTTTGATTTTCTTGTCCATAATGGCTTTAGTGGCCTCTTCCTCGGAGTCGAAAACCCGGGCGAGGCCGCGGTGCTTCAGCATCTCCGGGGCGACGGCGGCTTTCTTCACCACCGCTCCCTCGGGAGCCAGGTTGCCAAAAAGCAGGACAAGCCCGCCGGTAGGAGAATGAGCGTTCTTTACGTGACGAATGACCTCGCTGTTAAGATTTTTTACAGCGGCGATATTATCGCCGACGGTCTTGCCTGTAACGGTCCTGGCCTTTAATTTAAGGAGACCTTTCAGTTCACCCATAACGGCGGGAATGCCGCCGGCCGCATCCAAGTCCTCGATGTGGTGGGGACCGGCGGGGCGCAGGCTACAGAGATAAGGCGTATGCCGGCTGATTTCATTAACGGTCGGCAACATAAAGTCCACACCGGCCTCATTGGCGATAGCCATGAGATGCAGTACCGAGTTGGTGCTGCCGCCCAGAGCCATATCGACGGTGAAAGCGTTAAAGATAGCGTCGCTATCGATGATGCTCCTGGGACGAATATCTTGAGCCAGCAGCTTCATCACCTGCTCACCAGCCTGACGGGCTAACGCGCGACGCCGCTTATCGACGGCAGGAATAGTGCCGTTACCGGGTAATCCCATGCCGAGGACCTCGGTCAGGCAGTTCATGGTGTTGGCAGTGAACATGCCGGAGCAACTGCCGCAGCCGGGACAGGCCACCTGTTCCAGTCTTATTAGCTCCGCTTCAGTCATCGTTCCGGCGGCTACATTGCCCACGGCCTCGAACATATTGCTAAGGTCGACCTTCTTCCCATCCAGGCTGCCGGCCAGCATAGGCCCGCCGCTGACGAAGATAGCCGGCAGGTTCAGTCTTAAAGCCGCCATCAACATGCCGGGAATAATCTTATCGCAGTTGGGGATAAAGACCAGCGCATCGAAAGCATGAGCCTCCGCCATAATTTCCACGGAGTCGGCGATTAACTCACGACTCGGCAGGCTGTATTTCATGCCAGCATGGTTCATGGCAATGCCGTCGCAGACAGCTATGGTATTGAACTCGAAAGGCGTTCCCCCGCCTTTACGCACGCCCTCTTTTACCGACTCGGCGATTTCACGCAGATGCATATGGCCGGGAACGACATCCGTGAAGCTGTTGACGATGCCGATGAACGGCCTGTCCATCTCCTCACGGGTGCAGCCCAGCGCGTAGAGAAGGGAGCGGTGGGGCGCCCTTTCCACACCTTTTTTTACAGCATCACTTTTCATATTTTTACCCTTTTTAAGCTCCACTAAAAAAATAACCGTCTATCAAGACGGACCGGGGAATTAGTTTTTAGCTTGAAGCCCGTACCTAAAGATAACATTTTTACGAGTTTATTGTCAAGCTGGTGGAGAGGGAAAAGAGAATAAGGGTAAAATCAAAAATCAAATCTCAAAGTTCAAAGACACAGATAAAAGATTAAAGATATGGGGGAGGGGGATTAATATGGGAGGGAACTGCGCCTCTTCTCTGCAGGCACGCCTGCCGGGGGGATTAGGAAAAATAAAAAGAAATTCACTAATACTTTAAAATATAAAAAGTATTAAGAGATAGTGAAGAATCAGCCATTTTTCAGCAGTCGATTATGATATAGTTCAGATGTGCAGCGAAGTGCGTAGCACCATCATAGCGAATAATATGTTCTAATTTCTTGTCCCATTTGTTGATAGGGATAGATTCTATTAAACGCTGCCTGTCTGAAAACGCCATCAAGGCTTTTGCTTTGGCATTATTGAGTCCTATACTTTTATCTTCCTGTTCCCAAAGCAGATTCATTTCTTCAGGAGTGGTTTCCAATGAAGGCAGTGCTTGCCCAGCGCAGTAAATCTCAATAAGCGTATTGGAGTGGTTTATCCAGCGAGCCATATGAGCATATACATCCTGACTGGTCCACTTTGGCGAGGTCGGTGCATGAAGGCTCTCTTCAGGATGAGTGTCCAATAACGAGACAAGTTCATTCCAAACGATAGAATCTATGCGAAGCATCACTGCAATGTCTTCTTTTCTCATCCGCACCTCTCTAGCGATATTAGAATCCTATTCCCACTGTCCCTTTAGTAATGAAACCAGCTTTGATGGCGGCTTTGGTTAATTCATCTCTAAAGGAGGGGTGGGCGATAGAAATAAGGGCTTTGGCGCGCTGCCAGATGCTCTTGCCTTTGAGGTTCACCATGCCGTACTCGGTGACGATATGAGAGACATCGGAGGCGGGGACGGTTACCATGTCGCCCAATTCTAATGTGGGCACGATACTTGATACCAATTTACCGTCCTTACCCTCACGGGCGGCGTGGAGGCAGATAAAAGCCTTCCCCCCTTTGGACATATATGCTCCGCGTGTGAACTCAAGCTGGCCGCCGGTGCCGCTAATCTGCCGCGTCCCTACCGACTCCGAACAGACCTGTCCGCGCAGGTCGACACGCAGGGCGCCATTAATAGCTATCTGTTTTTCGTTTTTAGCGATGGTATACGGGTCGTTGGTGTAATCGACGGGGAAGCCGGCCAGAGCTTTGTTTTTATCCATAAACTTATAAAGCTTTTCCGAACCGGCGGCGAAGCAAAAGACCGACTTGCCGGGGTTGAGAGTCTTATGTTTGCCGGTGACCACGCCCGCTTCGATAAGCTCCATCATGCTGTCGTTGAACATCTCCGAATGAATACCGAGGTCTTTAAGATTGTGCTTTATCAGCAGCTTGCCGACCACGCTGGGGACGGCGCCCACGCCAAGCTGGATGGTAGCGCCATTTTCTATTTGTTCCGCCAGTAAAGCGGCGATGGCTTCATCCTCCGAGGTGATAACGGCGGCGGGGAACTCGGGGATTTTATACTCATAGTTCTCAACGATATGGTCGACCTGCGAGATATTTACGACCTCGTCGTAGCCGCCAAAGACCCAGGGCATGTGTTCGTTAACCTCAAGGACGACCTTTTTAGCGACCTCGCAGGCGGCTTTCTGACGCGTGACCGAAGCGCCGAAATTAAAGTTGCCTTTCTTGTCCATCGGTGTGACTTCAATAAAGGTAATGTCCACAGCATCCTTAAGCCACTGGCGGTACATGCGGGGGCCATCACCGAGCCCGAAAGGGATATAGGAGCAGGCGCCGTTTTTATAATATTCCCGCTCCACCCGGCCGAGGAACCAGGAGTTATGGATGAAATGTTCCTGCAGGGGGTCGTGGCGGGGAATGACGGTATGGGAGTGCTCGGCGCGGATTTTAACGCCCTTCAGCTCTTTAGCGCGCGCCGCCAGCTTTTCATCAATCAGAGAGGGAAAGCCGCAGATAGCACCGTAGTCGATCCACATGCCGGATTTGACCATTCCAGCGGCTTCTTCGGCGGAGATTAATTTACGCTGGTATTCACGAGTGGTGTTCATTAGCTATTTTAAAAACTCCCTTAATCCCTCTTTACGAAAGAGGGACAACAGTAGTAATAAGTCAGTGATAGAGATTGCCACGCCTCCCGACTACGTCGGGATGGACTCGCAATGACGGGAGGCTAGAGGCATTGCTTGTCTTCTATTTCTTTAATTTTATCGACCCGTTTCTGGTGCCTTCCGCCTTCAAACTCGGTGTCCAGAAAGTCCTCGACGATGACCTTTACCTTCCCTTCGCCCTCTTCCGCCGCCAGGCAGCAGATTTGGGCGTTATTGTGCAGTCGGGCGCGGTGGGCGGTAAAGACATCATAGCACTGGGCGGCGCGGATGCCCCGCACTTTATTGGCGGCGATGCACATGCCGATGCCGGTGCCGCATATCAAGATACCTCTATCATATTCCCCTTTTACGATGCCCTCCGCTACCTGCACAGCTATATCAGGATAATCTATGGCGTCATCCGTATAACAGCCGAAGTCGCGGAATTCATGCCCTAATTCTATAACTACCTTTAAAACCGTTTCTTTAAGATTACAACCCCGGTGGTCGTTGCCAATAGCAATACGCACGGAAAAGACCTCCCTGTTTTATTCCGGACTCTTTTCATGAGATTTCTCAAACATCTTCAGTGCTTCACGGACATCCAGCCAGCTGATACGCCCCTGCCGGATTAGCTGGGGCGGACCGGATGATAAATCTACAACGGTGGAAACATCGCGTACTTTCAAGGGACCCTGGTCGAGAACCATGGCGACCAACTGGAGATTTTCTCCCAACTGCGCCGCGACCTCCTCGATGGTATAAGTGCCCGGCTTGCCGCTGATATTAGCGCTGGTAGCGGTAAGCGGCCGTCCGGTTATCTCCACCAGACGCAGGATAATGCGGTTATCCGGAATACGGATGCCAACGGTATTGAGCCCGGCCACCAGCACGGCAGGGACAACATCTTTCTTCGGGAGCACCAGCGTTAAAGCGCCGGGCAGGTAATGCGCCGCAAGATAGCGGGCATCCTCGTTGAGATAGGCATACTTTTCCGCCTCGTCGATAGAGCTAACGGCAACATGGATGGGATTGGAATAGGCACGCCCTTTCAGGTGAAAGACCTTGGCCACAGCGCGGGTATCCAGGGCGTTGGCGGTAAAGGCATAGCCGGTATCCGTGGGACAGACGATGACCTCACCCTTCATTATCAGGCTGGCGGCATGTTCCAGTATTTTAGCATCGGGACTGGCAACATCTACTTTTTCTGTTTTCGTCTTCATATCATCCCCCAAGCGGAGCGTTGGGAAATACGTTGAGACGTAAATCCGACCTTTCCCCCAGCATCATTCTAGCGTATCCGGCGGCCGCAATCATAGCGGCATTATCCGTGCAGAGCGATAATTTAGGAAAAAATACTTCAATTCCCCTCTTTTTACAGGTTTCAGCGAAAACCTGGCGGAGCCGGCTGTTGGCCGAAACACCGCCGGTAACGCTAACGACCTTCAAGTCTTTAGCCTCGACGGCGCGGAGGGTCTTGGCCACCAGCGTATCCACAACGGCTTCCTGAAAACTGGCGGCTATATCGGCGAGGGGCAGAGTGTCACCGCGGGCAATGCCGTCCTTGAACATATTGATAACGGCGGTCTTCAGTCCGCTGAAGCTAAAGTCCAGCGCCTTACTCCGTATCATGGGACGGGGGAAATTAAAGACCTTGCGGTCGCCCTGTTTCGAGAGCTTATCGATGAC
>Ga0154649_1110_pt1 | contig 12700 bp, 13 predicted proteins | sample Rifle2008BG13ft_FD_116078 | JGI IMG/M metagenome (GOLD analysis project Ga0154649, IMG submission 116078) | Chloroflexi bacterium RBG_13_51_18
TGCGCTCCCTCGAGGCCAGGGTTTCATCAAGGGTCATGTCACCTACAAGGTTTCTTAGATTCGTCTGTGCCAGCTTGCTTACAGCTATATAGAAGTTGGCTACCTCATACTTGACTGCTTTGGCATCCGTCACATAATAATACACCACGGCGTCTACGGTTACACCAACATTATCCTTGGTGATGACCGCCTGCGGCTCTATGTCCAGTACCGTTTCCCTCATATCCACCCTGGCTGCCAGCGTGTCGATAAAGGGAATAATAAACCGGAGGCCCGGCTCCAGGGTCTCCTTGTATCTGCCGAATCTTTCAATTATGCCTTTTTGGGCCTGGTGGATGATAGTGATAGATTTTGCCAGCGTTACGACAAAAAGAACGACGAGTATTACAATAACAACGATAATCCCTGCATTCATATTATTCTGTGCCTCCTTCTATCTTTTTCACATCTAAAGTGACGCCTTTGATGCCCGTGACGGTTATTTCTTCACCGGCGTTAATTGCTTCCCCGGAGCGTGCCCGCCACCGTTCATTGCCCACTTTAACAAGTCCGTCTTTTTCACGTTCGATATTCTGCTCGACGATACCGGTTTTGCCGATAATAGTATCGATATTGGATTTTGATAGCGGCACGGCCGTTCTTTTATGTATATACCTCCGCCCGATAATGACATAAATAACACAGATAATGCCGGAAATTATAGCCGTCCAGACCCAGGAATGTATTCCCAGCGTTATCAGTCCCCCCAGCCCGAACGCCGTGCCGATGAACACGAGGTCCAGTCCCGTGTCAACGCCGACGAGCAGTTCCAGGATAATCAGTACCAGCCCGGCGCCGATAGCTATCAACCAGGCCCAGGAATCGAAGAATTCTACGCTTAAAAATTCACCGTTCATTAGCCTGTCCTTTCTTTTAAAAGACTTCTTTTTAGATGTGGTAATTCTAAAAGAAAGAGTATTGATTGTCAATACGCCAAAGAACCATCTTTTAATTAAGCGCAGTGAGACACTTGTGTTTTGGATTTCATGGAAATTATGCTACCATCTATAATGAAGTGAAAGAATAATGTACCGACTATGAAGAAAATATCAAGAATCCTCATACTGGTGTCTTTCCTGCTGCTGGCGGTATTGATGGTCAGCGGCGTGCGGGCGCAAACGCCGGCGGTATATGTTATCACTATCCAGGGCACCATCAACCCCGTCCTCGTCGATTACGTGGAGCGCGGCATAGAAGAAGCCGAGGACAACGGCGCCCGTGCTCTTATTATTCAGATGGATACCCCCGGCGGACTTGATACCGCTATGCGGGATATTGTTAAGCTTATTGTCAACTCGCGAGTACCGGTAGTTGTCTATGTCGCGCCTTCAGGCTCCCGCGCCGCTTCTGCCGGTGTTTTCATTACCATAGCCGCTCACGTTGCTGCCATGTCGCCCAATACAGCTATCGGCGCCGCCCACCCGGTTTCTATCGGTGAAGAAGGGGAACAGGCCATGTCCGAGACCATGGAGGACAAGGTGGTCAACGACGCGGCGGCCTATATCAGGAGTATTGCCGAAGCCCATAACCGTAATATAGAGTGGGCGGAAAAGGCCGTCCGCGAAAGCGTTTCCGCCACCGAGCGTGAAGCCCTGGAACTGAATGTCATCGATTTGATAGCAGCGGACCTCGATGACCTCGTCGCCCAGCTTGACGGCAGGCAGGTGACCATGATAAATAATCAGGTTATTACCCTTCAGACTGCGGGTGCTGCCATCGTCGATGTTCCTATGAAAGCCATCGAGAGCTTTCTTTACACTCTCGCCGACCCGAATATCGCCTACCTGCTGTTGAGTATCGCCACGCTGGGCATTATGGCGGAATTATTCAATCCGGGTTTGATTTTCCCGGGCATTGTCGGCGGTATCAGCCTGCTTATGGCTTTCTATTCCCTTGGAGTGCTGCCCGTCAACTACGCCGGTATACTGCTGATTGTATTAGCCATCGGCCTCTTTATCGGGGAGGTTCTAACCACTACGTTTGGGATTTTTACTATCGGCGGCCTGGTATCTCTGGTAGCCGGTTCATTAGTTCTCTTCAAGGGGGCATCGCCGGAATTCCAGATAGACCCCTGGCTCATTGCCATAGTATGTATAGTTATCACGGCATTTATGGCCTTTCTTATTCAGCGTGCCATCGTAGCCCACCGGCGTCAGGCATATACCGGCCGCGAGGAACTGATAGGGAAGACGGCCACGGTAAAAGTAGCCCTGAACCCCGAGGGGATGGTCCTGTATAAGGGCGAGCGATGGACGGCAATATCTGAAAGCGGCGATGTCAAGACCGGCGAGGATGTAGTTATTAAAAAGATGGACGGTCTGGTATTATATGTAGTGAAAAAGCAGGATATGCCTTCTGAAGGCAAGCAAAAGCGTTAGAGGAGGCTTTTTATGCCTGATATTGATCCCTGGATATGGGCTCTGGTCATCTTGGTTGTTGTCGTCTGCCTGTACTTTGTGGTACTCTGGGGAGTCCGGGCTCACCGGGGGAAAATAGCTGCCGGTAAAGAGGAGCTCGTGGGTAGAACGGCTGTGGTGGAAATTACTTTAAATCCCAAAGGGGTGGTCCTGATTGAAGGCGAGCACTGGAACGCCGTCGTCGATAAAGGCCAGGTCGAACCTGAGGAGGAGGTCGTTATTACCAGTGTTGACGGACTAAAACTCAAGGTAACCAGGAAATAAGAAAGGAGTAGAAAACATGGCTGTTGGTTTAGGAATCCTAGGTTTTATTATTCTGATATTAATTCTAATGGCAATCAAGATAGTCACCGAATATGAACGCGGTGTCATCTTCCGACTTGGCCGCCTCGTCGGCGCCAGGGGACCGGGTCTTTTTGTTATCATTCCCTTTGTCGACCGCATGGTCAAGGTAGACCTGCGCGTTGTGACCATGGATGTCCCCTCGCAGGAAGTTATCACTAAAGATAACGTCACCGTCCGCGTTAATGCCGTTGTGTATTTTCGCGTGGTCGACCCCGAGTCTTCGGTGGTCAAGGTGCTCGACCATATCCGGGCGACATCCCAGATATCACAGACCACTTTAAGGAACGTACTCGGCCAGTCCGAACTCGATGAGCTGTTGACCCAGCGTGAAAAGCTCAACCAGATGCTTCAGAAAATCATCGATGAACATACCGACCCGTGGGGCGTCAAGGTCAGCACCGTGGAAATCAAGGAAGTTGAGCTTGCCGAGGAAATGAAGCGCTCCATGGCCGCCCAGGCTGAGGCGGAACGTGAACGCCGCGCGAAAATCATCCACGCCGAGGGTGAGCTTCAAGCGTCAGAGAAGCTGGCTCAGGCAGCCGCCATTATTGGTCGGGAGCCTTCAGCTATCCAGCTTCGCTTCCTATCAACGCTTACGGAGATAGCCAGCGAGAAGAACAGCACCATCATATTCCCGATACCTATGGAATTTCTCAGAGCGTTCGGTACCAAAGCCGACGAAAAGAAGTAAATACAATTAGTCAATAAAACGGGAGGGGATGCTTTATCCCCTCCCCCCTCTTTAGATACCCTCTGCACAAGTCCGCATGAAAAGTCGGGCAGCCTGTCTTTATCTCTGCTATATTAGCATCGAAGGAGAAGCGGCAATATGGAATGGTCGGAAAGAATGAATGCGGCGATAGACTATATCGAAGAGAACCTCGCGGGTGAAATAGACCTTAATGAAGCAGCTAAAAGGGCAGCCTGTTCCACGTTTCATTTCCAGCGAACGTTCTTTGCTATTATCGGTGTAACACCAGCGGAGTACGCAAGGCGGCGCCGGCTTACCGTGGCGGCAAGGGAATTGACTTCCTCAAATGCCAAGGTAATCGATATAGCTTTAAAGTATGGCTACGATTCGCCGGACTCATTCACCCGGGCATTCCGGAATGTCCACGGTATTACGCCCCAGGCGGCGCGCACCTCGGGGTCAAAGCTGACGGCATTCCCGCGTATCTCCTTTCATATCGAATTAAAAGGAGGTAATGACATGGACTATCGAATCATAGAAAAAGCCGGACTCACGATTGCGGCGAGAACTCGCCAGTTTACTACTATCAACGGACAAAACTTCGTAGAGATTCCAAAATGGTGGGAAGAATTCATGAAGTCTCCGGATTGTTCCAAGATGACATCCCTCACCGGTAATAAGCCCGGTGCTGTGACTCGCAGTGTTATGCTGGGTATCTGCTACGGGGAGGCCGACGCCGTTAAATTTTCCTATGGTATCGGCGTGGAGCTTCCTCACGGAAAATCATCTGGTACATTTGAAAAGATTGAGATACCGGCTGCTACTTGGGCGGTGTTTGATTGTACTCTGGATAATCTCCAGGACGTCACCAAGCGCATCTTTAGCGAATGGTTCCCCTCCACTGGCTACGAGCATGATGCCAAGCCGGAGCTTGAAGTCTACCTTCCGGAAAAACCTGGTGAGGTAATGCAATGCGAATTGTGGATGCCTATTATCAAGAAGAAGTAGATTTAAGTATAGGGGTGGGGATTAAGTATCCCCGCCCTTACTTCTCTCGCAGCGTCACGTCCCCCGCCACCACTCTCGTTAGTTTCCCATCCTCCTCCCGTATCACTAAAGCCCCGTCCTCGTCGACCGCTTCCACTTCGCCCTCGATATCCTGACTGCCTGACTCTGCTCTGACCTTCTTTCCCAGCGTTACCAGTCTCTCCCGCCACCCCTCGTAGATTGCTTTTCCGTCTGGGAGTTTCAGGTATAACCTCTCAAACTCCGTCAATAAAGCTCTGATTATCTCAATCTGTAAGTCATCTTTATCAGACTCATTTTTCAGGCTGGTAGCCGTCGTCGCTATCTCGGCATAATCGGCAACCCTTAAGTCAACATTTATCCCGATGCCCACGATAGAGTATGTCACCTTATTTCCTCTTAACTCGTTCTCGATTAAAATCCCCCCCACCTTTTTCCCGCCGATAAGAATATCGTTGGGCCATTTTATCTGTGCTTTCACTCCGGTGAAAGACTCGATACTTTTCACCACCGCCAGCGACGCTATCATTATCAGGTAGGGCAGGCTTTCGATTTTGGGATAAAGTATGATGGATAAAGCAACATTCCCCTTCGGCGCCAGCCAGCTACGCTTTAGCCTGCCTCGTCCTCCGGTCTGCTCCCCGGCAACGATAACTGTGCCTTCGATTGCCCCTTTTAGAGCTTCTTGCCGGGCGATATCCATCGTTGAAGGTAGACTGTTAAAGTACAGGACCTTCCGCCCGATGCTGCGGGTCTTCAGTCCCCTTGTCACTGCCGCCGCTGTTAATTCTTTGACCAAGATGCTCTATCCGCTATCCCTTTGTAAAGATATTACCACATTAGTGAATTACGTGCGTAAAAATTGAATAGCCGCTTAATTTAGTGTAAATTATATTTGTATTTAAATCTTGGTAAGGATTAAACATGAAAATCCAGCGTTGTAAAGGAATGCGTGATATGTCCCCAGATGACATGGCTGTGTTTCGCCGGGTGGTTGGGATTTGCCGCGATTGCTATATCAAGTGGGGCTACCGCGAGGTCCGCACGCCCGTTATCGAATACCTGCACCTCTTTACCTCGGCGGGTACGCTGACGCCGGGCATGCTGGGCAAGGTCTACTCGTTTCTCGACTGGGATGGTTGGAGCGGTGAAAGGGTCGTGCTGCGTCCTGATGGCACCATACCGGTTGCCCGCCTCTATACGGAAAGTATGCAGGGGCTTGCCAGGCTTTTTTACACTGCGAATATGTTCACCTTTGAAACGGGGGAGGGAAACAGGGAGAGGTGGCAGTGCGGCGCCGAGCTTATCGGGGCGAGGTCGGCGGTGGCGGACGCCGAATTGATGGCGTTGTCACTTGAAATCGTTACTAAATTGGGACTCAAGGCCGTGGAATTAAAGCTATCGCACGCCGGCCTGATAAAAGCGCTGCTGTCAAAGCTCAAGTTAAGCCAGGAGGAGCAGCACCGGATATTCGATAGCATCCTTGATGGTGATACGACTCTGCTGAAGAAAGCCAGCCGTGAATCGCCTGAATTGAGCGACTTATTATTACCTTTATTAAGCTTAAAAGGGCAATCGACCGGCTTTCTCCGGGAACAGCGCGCGCTTTTACGCCGGAGTATTCCTGAAATCGGCTACCCTCTCGATGATTTTCTCAAGACTATCGCCGTGCTGGACGACCTTGGCCTGAAATACCAGGTTAATATTGCCTCGGGGGCGGGCTTTGAATACTATACCGGCATTATATTCCAGCTCTACATGGGCAGGGAGAAAATCGGCGGGGGCGGCCGTTATGATGCCCTGATTGCCGCCATGGGCGGCGGCGATGTGCCGGCCTCCGGCCTGGCCATATACCTAGACCGCTTGATGAAGGTGTTCAAGGCAGATACTGTTTTGCCATCGGCGCCCGTCAGGATACTTGTTAAAAGCACGGACGTTAAAGAAGCGTTTAAGGCTGCTGATGCCTTGCGCCAGTCGGGCTATATCGCCGAGCTTGATTTAGACGGGCAAAAAGCCGAGTGGACATTAGAGGTCAAAAGCGCCGCGTCGATGGTACTCATCGATAAAGCGTCGAAAAAGACGGCTGTACGCACAATTGATGAAGTCGTGAAAATTCTGGAGGCAAAAGGTGCCGGTTAAAATTGCCCTGCCCAAAGGGTGTTTGTTAAGAAGGACGGCTGCCCTGCTCCAGAAAGCCGGCTGGCGTCTTGATGAATACCATTCCAGCATGGGCTTCTACCGTCCCAGGTCGGAAAAGTTCCCTGACCTGCTTATACGTGTCTTCCACGAGAAGGATATCCCCATCCAGATAGCCATGGGTAACTACGACCTGGGCATTTGCGGGCTGGACTGGGTTGAAGAGCTGCTGGTTAAATATCCCAGCAGCGCTATCATAAAGGTAAGAGACCTGCTGTACGGAGATGGCTCGCTGTATATGGCGGCGGCTTCCTTGCCGAAGGACGTCCGACAGAATGGGGCGCCTTTGCGTATCGCCAGTGAATATCCCAACCTGGCGGAGGTCTTCGCTCTGAAACAGCGGATGAGTCGTTTCAGCATCTTCCAGGTCTGGGGCGCCGCCGAGGCCTATCCTCCGGAAAATGCGGACATGGCTTTACTTGCGGCGGGTTCCGCCGCGGACATTAATAGCTGCGGCATAGTGCCTTTCAGCCGGGTGCTGGACTTCAGCACGTTCCTGATTGCCAACCGGAACAGCTGGGAAAACAAAAAAATGGATAAAATCGTGGCGTCGATCTTAGAAGCGCTGCCGGAAACGCCGAAAAGCGCCTCCGAAAAGAAGGATGTTTTCCCCTCCTCTTTATCCCCACGGCATCAGGTTCCCGGAAACCAAAAAGAAATCATCCGCCTGGCTTTACCGGACGGTCACCAGCAGCAGCAGACTGTCGAGCTATTGAGCCGCGCCGGGATTAAAATCATAGATTACCCATCAGGGAGCGGTAATCGCCGACCCGATATCGGCATCGATGGGGTAGGAGTGAAGGTTATCCGTCCCCAGGACATGCCCCTGCAGGTAGCCAACGGCAACTTCGACCTTGCTATTACCGGCCGGGACTGGCTGACCGACCACCTTGCGCAATTCCCGTCCAGTCCGGCTAAAGAAATCCTGGACCTCAAGCTGCGGCGGGTCAGGCTGGTGGCAGTGGTCAGCCGTGACCTTCCTATTGATAATCCCGGGGATCTGCTGCGTTTTAGCGCCAGCAGGGACGAGCCGTTTCGCCTGGCCTCGGAATATGTTAATATAGCGGATAAATATGCGCGTGAGAACCACCTCGGGCACTACCGGGTGATTCCCACATGGGGCGCTACCGAGGCTTTCCTGCCGGAGGATGCGGATTTGCTGATTGAAAATACGGAGACGGGCCGGACGATTGCCCGTCATAACTTAAAAATTATCGAGACGCTTTTCGAGTCCACTGCCTGCCTCATCGGCAATGCGGGTTCGCTGGCCGACGTAAAGAAAAGCCGGGTAATCGATTCTATTGTGAAACGACTGCGTACCGCTGTGGGAAATAAATGAAGATTATTGAAGGATTTAATAACGCTAAAACGTTGTTATCGCGCCGGGCTTCGGATGCAGCCGAAAGCGATATCGAGCGTGAAAAAACCGTGAGGCAAATCGTTGCTGATATCCGCCGCCGCGGTGATGCTGCTATTTTCGACTACACTCAAAAATTCGACGGCGTTAAGCTGGACTCGCTGGAAGTGACACAGGAGCAGGTCTCCAGCGCCTACCGCGAGGTGGACAAGGAGCTTATTACCGCCATGGAACTGGCCGCTACGCGGATTACCGACTATCACGAGGAGCAAAAGAAAATGCTCCTGCACGATAATGTAAAGTCGAAGCTGGGCTGGCTGATGCGTCCGTTAGAGCGTATCGGCACGTACGTTCCCGGCGGCATGGCGCCGCTGCCTTCCTCGTTATTGATGACGGCCATTCCCGCTCGCGTTGCTGGAGTAAAAGAGATAATACTGGCCACACCGCCGCAGAAGAATGGGAAAGTCTCATCGATAACATTAGCGGCGGCTAAAATAGCGGAAGTCGACCGTATCTTCTCGGTCGGCGGCGCCCAGGCTATTGCTGCTCTGGCCTATGGCACGGAATCGATACCGGCAGTGGATAAAGTCTGCGGCCCCGGCAATATCTATGTGACTCTGGCTAAAAAGATGGTTTTCGGCACGGTTGGTATTGACGGGCTTTATGGTCCCTCCGAGGTAATCATCATCGCCGATGATTCGGCAAACGCGTCTTACGTAGCCGCCGACCTTCTGGCGCAGGCTGAACATGGGTCAGCTTCGTCGATTTTAATCACTACTTCGAGGAACGTGGGCGATACTGTGAATCTTGAAATCGAAAAACAGCTTAAAGACCTGCCACGCCGCGATATTATCGTGGAAGCTTTAGAGAGGCGGGGATTCATTGCCGTAGTTGATAGCATGGATGACGCTATAGAGCTGGCTAACCTTTATGCTCCGGAGCACCTCTGCCTGGTGGTGAAAAACGCTGCTTCTTATATCGACAGGGTGCGTAATGCCGGCTGTCTTTTCATTGGGGAAAATTCTATCGAGGCGCTGGTCGATTACGTGGCCGGGCCGAGTCACGTATTGCCCACGGGAGGCACGGCGCGCTTTGGTTCGCCCCTCAATATCCTCGACTTCGTCAAGCTTATCAGTGTTGTGAAAACAGATGGCGCTGATTTGCTACAATTAGGCAAGGCGGCCTCGGTTATAGCCCGGGCGGAGGGACTGGATGCCCACGCCCGCGCCGTGGAAAAACGACTTGAAGATAAAGCGCAGGGAGGCAGTTAAGTGTCTGAATCTAATGGCATTGAAAAGTTGATTCAACCTCACCTGGCGGGATTTACCGGCTACAGCGCCAGTACGTCGCCGGATGTGCTCAAGGGCAAGGTTGACGTATCGACGGATGATATCGTCAAGATGAATGCCAACGAAAATCCGTACGGCTGTTCGCCCCGGGTTCTCAAAGCTTTAGCTGCCTGTCAAACGTTTAATATTTACCCCGATGACGGACAGCAGCAGCTGCGTAAAATGCTGGCGGATTATGCCGGCGTCCCCGCCGAGTGTATCGTAGCGGGTCATGGCAGCAATACGCTGATTGATTATCTCGCAAGGTTGTTCGTCGGTCCTGGCGATGAGGTTATCAATAGCGTGCCTACCTTCGATATCTACCGTTTCAGCACGGAAATTTGCGGCGGTACATTGATAAACATCAATCGTGACGGTAATTTTGCTATTGATGTCAAGAGAATTAAAGCGGCCATCGGCCCCAATACAAAGCTTATATTTCTTGCTACCCCCAATAACCCCACCGGCAACATCATACCGCCAAAGGATATTGTTGAAATCATTGAGACCGGCTTGCCCGTTGTCGTTGACGAGGCTTATTACGAGTTCAGCGGTGAAACGGTCATGCCGCTAACTACAAAATATAAAAACCTGATTGTGCTGCGGTCTTTCAGCAAGTGGGCCGGTCTGGCCGGTTTAAGAATCGGCTACGGCGTTTTCCCGCCCCGCATTGCCTCTTATATGATGGCTGTCAAGATACCTCATAATGTCAGCGTTGCCGCTGAAATAGCTGTCCGTGAGTCTCTGGCCGACATCGACTATCTGCAGGGCAGGGTGGAGGCTATTATCAAGGAGAGGACCAGGCTGTATAACGAATTACAGAAGATATCCTGGCTGAAACCTTATCCGTCCCGCGCCAACTTTATTTACTGTGCCGTTTTGCAGGGCAATGCCGGTGATATTCATCTAAAACTCCAGAAAAAGGGAGTCCTGGTACGCTATTTTGACAACCCTCTTTTAAAGAAAAGCCTCCGTATAAGCGTTGGCAAGCCGGCTCATACCCGCGCTTTACTTAAAGCCCTGCGGAATATTTAGAGACTTTTCCATCAGGCTGTTTTCTCACTACAGTTTGATATATCATTCAAAGTTAACAGTAATGTTAGTAAATATAACAGATTTGAGAATTTAGCTATTGACAAATACACTTTTAATGTTATAATATATAACAGATGCTTGTAACAAGGTAAAACCGGAGGAAATATCATGGAGTCGGCGGAAACGGTATTACAAAAGATAGTACAGCTACAAAAAAGTGAAGGTTACTCTGACCAGCAGATGGCCGGGAAAATAGGGTGCAGCCGGCCGCTTTACCAGCGGACAAGAACGGGCAGAATCCCTATGGGGGGCACATTCCTAAAAGGAGCTATGGATTTACTGACTTCTATACAAACAGAAGGCAGGACTTCTGCAATAAAAAGAGACACGGCAGAAACGAATGTAAATCTGGAATTAAAATTGGATGGCAGCGGAAACCATGCTATAAATACAGGTATAAAGATGTTAGACCACCTGTTGGCGCAGCTGGCCAAACACGGCAAGTTTGATATAAAACTGCATGCTGACGGTGATGATATTCATCACGTTGTAGAAGACGTAGCCATAAGCTTGGGAAAAGCTTTCAGAGAGGCTATGGGAGATAAGAGAGGTATCGTACGTTTAGCTAATGTGACAATACCAATGGATGATTCCTTAGTAACAGTAGCTGTTGATATAAGCGGTCGTGGATACGCGGTTTTGAATACCCCTTTAGGGAACGGTGATTTATCTGGTCTCCCAGCCGACCTCGTGAGGCACTTCATGGAGTCGTTCGCTATTGAAGCTGGGATAAACCTGCATGCATCGATTGTATACGGCACTAATGACCACCATAAGGCAGAGGCGCTCTTTAAGGCTTTAGGCAGGGCGTTAGATAAAGCTACAAGGATTGATGAGCGTATCGCTGGAGAATTGCCCAGCACTAAAGACTACCTTGAAAGCTAGGTAAAGTTACTCCAGGATAGCCAGCTTGCGGCCGGTAATTCTCTCGTAGGCCATGATATATCCTTTTGATGTTGCTTTAACTACCTCCGGCGGTAGAGGAGGGGCGGGCGGTTGTTTGTTCCATCCGGAAGCTGTCAGCCAGTCACGGACGGGCTGTTTATCCATCGAATCCTGTGGTTGTCCTGCTTTGTACTTTTCGGCATCCCAGAAGCGTGACGAATCCGGGGTGAGGGCTTCGTCTATTAATATGAGCCTGCCGTTGTCGATGCCGAACTCGAACTTGGTATCGGCAATAATAATTCCCTTGGAAAGGGCGTAGTCCCGCGCCGATTCATATATTGCCAGGCTTTTTGCTTCTAGCTCCTGGCTTATAGGCAGACCGAATATCTTGATGACCTTTTCTTTGGAGAGAGGCTCATCATGCCCTATTTCGGCTTTAGTAGTCGGGGTAAATATCGGCTTCTCGAGTTTATCGCTTTCCCGCAGGCCGGCGGGCATAGGCATGCCTGATACCGTGCCCTTTTTCTTATATTCTGTCCATGCGGAACCTGAAAGATAGCCGCGCACCACGCACTCTATCGGCAGCCGCTTGGCTTTTTTTACTACCATGGAACGCCCTCTTAAATATGATGGATAGGTGAAACGCTTTTCCTCGGGCAGGTAGGAATCAAGGCTGTGGACATTATCGAGAGCCTCTGTCATGTGGTGGGGCATAATTTCCGCTATACGCCGGAACCAGAAAGAAGAGAGGCGGCTTAATACATGCCCTTTAAGCGGGATACCGTTGGGCAGTACTACATCAAACGCTGAAACACGATCGGTGGCAACAATAAGCAGATGACTGCCGAGGTCGTAAGTATCGCGAACCTTGCCGCGGATAAATATCGGCAGCGGTAAGTCGGTTTCCATTAATACCGGAAAATCGATTTCGTCCATTTGTACGCCTCTTTTCTGTTTGCCATATATATTAAAGGGCAGTAGAGCCTGCGGCTAAATATCAACGGTATCCGGCATGCTGCCTTGCCATTGGCTTTTAGTTAGTCCCAGCCTCAAGAAAATATCATCGACGTGTTGCAGGTAGTATTTATAGTCGAATATCTTTTCCAGTTCTGCGGCTGATAATTTTTCGGCAGCTTTGGCATCGGCTTTAATCAATGTCAGGAAGCTCTTATTACCTTTCCAGGCTTTCATAGCATTTCTCTGCACGATTTCATAGGCATTTTGCCGACTCAACCCTTTATCGATGAGGGCTAGCATCACTCTCTGTGAGAAGACCAGTCCCTGCGTCAGTTCCAGGTTCTTTTTCATGCGGTGGGGGAAG
>Ga0154649_1055_pt1 | contig 12265 bp, 9 predicted proteins | sample Rifle2008BG13ft_FD_116078 | JGI IMG/M metagenome (GOLD analysis project Ga0154649, IMG submission 116078) | Chloroflexi bacterium RBG_13_51_18
GCTGTGGGTCGGTGTAGATATTGAGGCGCGCCACCAGCAGCGGGAAGAGGCTTTCTCCCTGGAAATCCGACATCACGATAATAGCTGCATACTTGGCGAGGAACATGGCGGCAATCATGGCTTCTTTCATGGGGTTATCGGTCATTTCGCAGGGGAAAACGATCGTCGGATAGCCGAGCGGACGGAATTTTTTATTGAGGGCGGAGCTCCTGATGATTATCTGGTCTTCCAGAGCTTGGCGTACGCCCCTGGCCCCTGCATCGATGACGATATTTTTCAGCCCGGCTGCAGCCAGCTTCTCGGTCAGCGTGGCCAGCTCTTCTATCCCGTTGGCTTTGGCGGCTACGGGGCAGCCTGTTTCTTTGGCCAGCGCTGCCACGGTGTCCACGTTGTCCTTGGTGGCGGCATAGAGCAGCGGCTTGCTATCGGCGCAGGCTTTAGCGCCCGCCGCTAGGACATCCGTTTTATCGCTCATGAGAATAATGTTGATATCTCCAGCGGCTTTGGCCTTGCCGGCCAGGGCGGCAAACTTAGCGGCGTCGCCCGTTTCAGACTTTAATGCCACCAGTTTGGAGCTTAGCGTCAGACCTACTCTTTCATAGGTCAGGTCTTTGACCTTTTTCAGTCTGGCGTCAACATCGGCATCCGCCATTTTATCACTGATAAGGATAGCGATGCCCGGCGGGTTTTCGAACCGCTTTTCGTGGCGGAACATCACCGTCTCACCGCCAATTTTTAAGGCAGTTTCTCCCGCGCCGATGGTCACGGGCAATATAGGGGGCGCGGCTGCCTCCGATAGCTTGCTCTTGGCTTCATCGGAGACATGGGGGCATTTGCTTAATTCGGCTTTGCCGGCGGCCAGGCTCATAGCAAAGGCAAGGCAGGTGGGCACGCCGCAATCGCCGCAGTTGGTCTTGGGCAGCAGCTTGAATATTTCTATTCCCGTTAATGCCATTGTCAAATCCCCTTTCCCATCTGGTTTTTGGATTTCCCGTTATTTCTCACGTATCAATTGACACGCAGAGAGTAAAAGTCCCTTCTTGTTTAATCCAGTATCGGGTCCATAGTTAGAGCAGGATGGCCCTTCTCCTGCAGGAAGGGTAGAATCGTATCCTCGGTTACGCCAACCGTTTCATCGGCCACTTTATCCAGCAGGTCGGGCACGCCCAGTTCTTTGGCTCTCGCCGTAAACCGCTCCCCGATTTCCTCCTTCAGTATCTTAGGCATCCAGACCATACGCAGCAGACCGCCTTCCGCGGCGACGAATTTTCTCTGGGTAGTGTTATATTTGCCGTGTCCTACGAAACCGGGTGTGCTCAAGCCCCCGCCGATAGTCCCCGCCAGCGTGGTAAACTTCATGCCGCAGGGTGTCTCTCCCGTATAATCGCGGTTGACCGTCATCACGCCGTTACACCCGGGCAACACGGCGGCGATAGCCTCGCAGCAGCCGCAGGTGGTCATCGGGTCCTTAACGATACTGTAGAAATTATAGTGGTCTATCTTACCGCGTGAGGCCTTGGTGACGAACTCGTTAACGCCCTTCCACTGCCCCAGCTTGGCATCGATAACGTCGCCTTTTTCTACCGGCTGGTTGGGGCCGGTGGGATTGATTTCAAAAGCAGCCTTGCAGTCCATCCAATTATAGGAGCCGCACAGGCCGGTCCTTTCCGGACTGATAACGCAGACGTGGCTGGGGGCGAATGACTGGCAGAGCGTGCAGGAGTAGTAGGTTTCAACACTCTCGTCGGTCATGCCCTCGATGCGTTCATCCCTATGCCTATATACTTCTCTGGCTTTCTCTATTATCTTGTTGACATCTTCCTCTTTGGTATAGATTTTCACCTGAAGCTTATCAAAGATGCGCCCGAAATCCTGGTGCAGTTTGGCGTGCAGAATAGTGCCGATATGTTCCAGTTTAAAGCCTTTTTCTACCGCCTGTTTGCTAATTCGGAGCCAGGCAATATCGCGCTGGCCGATATGCATCACCCCCTGGGCGTAGTTGATAAGGTGGTGAATCTGCCTTTCCAGGATTGGCTCATAATCGTCCTGCATCTGGCGCCCCGCTATCTCTACAGCTATGGCAAGAGGCAGCCTTGAACCCACCTTAATATCAGCTAGTTCCGGGCCAATTACCTCTACCTTACCGTCCTCTACTTCATCCATTTGTTTACTGGTTACCCATTCCACCATGTGCGTTCTGCCGCCGCCGGCTTCCAGGTAAATATCATCGCCACGGACTCTCTCTCCCTCAAAAGCCGGGCCGAAGGCAATCGGAATCGGTATCTCGGTAACGTTCACTTTCAGGCCTCTAACCTCAATGGCTTTGTTGACGATTTCATCGTGGGGTACGTTGGAGACCACGTGCTCGTAAGTGGTTATACCCGTGGGCAGAATCTGTGGTATCGGCGTATCGGCGATAATCGGGAAGCCCCAGTTGATAGCCCCCGCGCCGTTGGCGTACCACTCATCGGTGACATCGCCCATCGTCATGGCGAAAGCGAAAACGCGGTCTTTATTATATATCAGGATTTTCCGGTAATCGCCGGGCTCGATACCGCCGAAGGATATAGCGGCCCTGGTGGCGAAACCGATAGCGAAAACCGTGGCGCTGGTGTCCGGTCCGAAGGAGACCAGGCGGGTCCCCCAGCCGATCTGGACGCCGGCTTTGACCAGTTGCTCGGAGAATTTTTCACCGTTGTGGCTGCCGGCCATGAAAACGTAAAGGTTCTTTTTCTGCAGTTCTTCAGCGATATTTTTAGCTATTTCCGGGGTAGGAGCGGCACCGAGTATCGCGGCAAATCCCGGCGCGGTGCCATCGACGAACTCCACGCCGCGTTTCCTCATGATGATATCATCCGCGGCGCCGAGCCAGATATTGTTATCCGTAACGTCCTCTCCCTTTACATAGAAATCAGGGGTTTCCAAGTACCTGATAGCTTCCAGCATTTCTTCCGCCCAGAAGGCTATCATCCCCGCATCGAGTACCGGACCGAGGTAAGGAAGATGGTGCTGTTCTTTAACCGGCGGCGGGAGCAGGGCTTTACATTTCTTCAGCACAGCTTCCATATCGCCCAGTTTCTCTACCTTCATGCCGGAGATACCGAAGATTATTGGTAGGTAATAAGCCGTGTTGGGAAAGCCTACCGGTTCATTGGCCCCCCACTTCTCCATGGCTTCCTTCCATTTTTTATCTGCCTTGTCTACGATATTGTGAGCGCCCCTGATGGCTGCTGATGCAATTATTTTTGACATTTTTTAATCTCTCCTCCTTATTTCAGCGATGTGAGGCTTAGCCTTCCAGTTCGCGCCTCATGTCCATATCGTAAAGTACTCTCTCCCTGGCTTTGTCGATGCCAAGGGCTTTACGCTTCTTGTCAATGTGAGCAATCATCAGTTGAGCAGCCTGAACAGGGTCGGGTTGGAAGTCCCATTTTCCCCCGTACATTTCTTCCATATCTTTAAACAGGTGATTGGTAAATTCCTTGCTTCCCGATGTCGGCCAGGTGGTGCCGAATACTGTATAGACACCGGAGGCGACGAAATACTGGCCGATGGCGATAGCCTTTTCGCTCATCCATTCGGGAGCGGCGCCGGCCGCCGGCAGATCGCTGATGTCATCACCGAGTCCGCCGTCCTTTACCACTGCCGTGGCGGCAATCAGGATACGGCTGTTGTCCACGCAAGCGCCCATGTGCAGCACTGGCGGGATGCCTACCGTCTCGCATATCTCGGCCAGGCCTTCCCCGCAGTATTTTTTAGCTGCTTCTGGTACCATCAGTCCGGCCTTGGCCGCCGCCATGGCGCCGCAACCGGTGGAAAGCACCAGCACATCGTTCTTTATCAACTCTTTAATCATGGCGATGTGCCCGCTGTCGTGGGTAGTGCGGGCGTTATTGCACCCCACCACTCCGGCCAGTCCACGTATGCGGCCGTTGATGATATTATCGTTTAGCGGACGGTATGAGGCACGGAAAAGTCCGCCGAGTAGATAGCTGATTGTCTCGTGGGAGAATCCGGCGATAAGCGGCTGCTTTATATTAGGAATTCTCACGTTCTTGCCGCGTTTGGTATAGTTATCAATAGCTGCCCTGACAATGGCCCGGGCCGACTCTTTAGGATTATGCTCGTCAAAAGCCATGTATTCGGCGCCGGTCATCTTGGCGCGGTTATCGGTGGTGATAATTTTGGTATGGAAGCAGCTTGCTACTTCCTTGATACCCTGCATGATACACTGGACGTCTACCACCATGGCATCGAGAGCCCCGGTAACGATAGCCAGTTCCTGCTGCAGGAAGTTGCCGGCAATCGGTACGCCGTGGCGCATCAGGATTTCGTTGGCGGTGCAGCACATACCGGCCAGGTTGATGCCCTTGGCGCCTTTGGACTCGGCGTATTTTACCATCTCCGGTTCCTGGCTCACGACGGCCAGCATCTCCGCAAGGGCGGGTTCGTGTCCGTGTATAACCAGGTTTACCATGTCCTCTTTCAGGACGCCCAGGTTTATCTCGCTCAACACCGGCGAAGGTGTGCCGAACATGCAATCCTGTATTTCGGTAGCTATCATGCTGCCGCCCCATCCGTCTGCCAGGGCCGCCCGCGTCCCCTGGAGCATCAGGTTCCTGTAGTCCTGGTCGACTCCCATGTGGGTGCGGTGCATTAGCTCCACGATTTCCCTGTCTATACCCCGGGGTACTACGCCCAGGTTGCGCCAGATTTCCTGTCGCTTTATCGGCGCGTTCTTGATGAAAAGCAGTTCGCCTTCCTGCTTGCCGAATTCGTTTTCACATTTATTAGCAATGTCCAGGGCGATTTCATTATTGCTGCGGTTGCCGATTTCTACCCCCATATCCAGGGCTAGTTTCAGCAGTTTTTGCTCATCTTTAATCTCGAAGTCCTTGGTCTTGCCTTCGGCCATCAGCTTGAAAGCCTCGATGACGCGGCGGCCGTGGTCGCTGTGCGAGGCCGAACCGGCGGCAATCATCCGCGCGAAATTTCGTGCGGATATCGTCTCGGCGGTAGCGCCGCAGACCCCCACTCTAGCCTTCTTTTCTTCCGGAGTTTCCTCCTTACCCTTGGCCAGCGGCACACGGCAGGGCCCCATGGCACAGTTCTTGCAGCAACTCCCGTCAGCGCCGATAGGGCAGGGTTTCATTTTCTCCGCCCGGTCGAAGACCGTGGCAATTCCTTCTTCAGCTGCTTTGTCCAGCATTTCCAGAGTAGCTTTATCGATACTTTTTGCCTGTTTTTCTTCGGGCATTTAATTTTCCTCCCTCATTTTGCTGTCAGGTCAGTAATCATTTCCCTGACCAGTTTTATTGCATCCGGGTGTCTCATTATCAATACATCGGCGCCTGCCATCAGCAGGATTGTTGCAGATAACGCCTCCAGCAGGATGCCCCGCTTTTTCGCGTCTCCCATCTTCGGGTCGTCCTTCGCCGCTATCTTGGCCTCTTTAGTTTTCCAGGTTTCCTTGGCCAGGTTGCAGATGATAGGGAACTGCAGCTTGGTGTCCTGCTGTGTTAAAGCTGCCATCCTAGTTCTTTCCATTACCGAATAGCAGTACTCAATGCCGTAGCCTATACCGCTTACGGTGGGGTCGATGACCAGCAGGTTGTCCGGAACACCTAGATTTCCCAGCAGGATGTTCAGTTGTTTTGCCAGGTTGATATCAATGGGTGTTGAGGCAACCACTATATGCTTGTAGCCGATGGCAGCCGCCCCGATTTTCTTGTGGTCGGCTTCTTCTACCGGTCCCAGTATCAGGCTCTTGTCCTGGCAGATTTCGGCAGCGGCTCTCAAGACCTCGGTGTCTTTATCGTGATTGGCAGTGCCCCAGACAATCAGTGGGACGTCGATGGCATCCGCCACCTTTTTCACTACCGCGGCGGCTTCATCGGCCGGGCGGTTTTTCCCGTTGGGGTCGGTGCTGACGAGTTGCAGACATATCATCTCCGCCCCATAATCCTTGATGCACTTCTGCGCCCAGGCAACCGGGTCGTTGACAACATCGGTGAACGGTTCCAGTGCAGCTTCGGCCCAATCCTCGGGGGGCATATCATATACTTCCATGGCAATCCGGGGGAGATTGGGCATCTGGCCTTCGAAGAGGTAAAACGGGTAGGCCGTTTCTCCGCCGACAGTTACCGCTTTGTCGCCCTTGCCCAGCGTTATTTCTTTAATTTTTCCGCTATATGCTGTCTTTGGAATCTCGAAAGGCATTTGACCTCCTTATTTAAGCCGGATTTTTACGTTTTTCGCTGCCAAACCAGTCATCGCTGTACCAGTAGCGTTCGCCGCTCTTCAGGTATTTCAATTTCTCGTCGCGACTTTCCAGTTTCTGGCGCCAGCGGCCAGCCTCTTCCCCGGTCGGCTCTCCCGCTTCATAGGTTTCCGCCAGGATATCCACTTCACCCCGGCCGGGCGCGTCTTTCTTTACGGTCTTATAAGCCATCGTCCCTCCTCCTTTTTTACTTGCGAGATTCTGTTATTTCAAAGGGCATTAACACAATTTTTCCAGAAGCTTACGTTATTTAATGCCCGCTGCTACCTTAGCGGCTCTTACCGTGTTCATCATCAGCATGGTAATCGTCATCGGGCCTACGCCTCCCGGGACCGGGGTAATAGCTTTGGCTTTCTGGCTGACCGACTCAAAATCTACATCTCCGGCAAGTATTCTCTTGCCCTCGGCGGTCTTGCCGATTTCATTAACGCCCACGTCGATGACCACCACGCCTTCTTTGACCATGTCACCGGTAATCCCTTTCGGGTTGCCCGTTGCTACGATGAGGATGTCTGCCTGCCTGGTATGGGAAGCCATGTCTTTGGTCTTTGTGTGGCAGATGGTAACGGTGGCGTTGGCGCCCGGCGCTTTCTGGAGCAACATATTGGCAATCGGTTTGCCGACGATATTGCTCCGGCCGACGACGACCACTTCCGCGCCTTCAATCTGGGTGCCGGAGCGTATTAATAATTGCTGGATGCCGGCGGGCGTGCAGGGAACGTAGTCCGGCTCGCCTATCATCAGTTTGCCTACATTCACCGGATGGAAGCCATCGACGTCTTTCTTCGGGTCGATGGTATAGAGGACTTCCTCCTCATTCAGGTGTTTGGGCAGGGGCAACTGCACCAGGATGCCGTTTATCTTGGGGTTTTTGTTGAGCTTGTTTACGAGGTCGATTAATTCTTTCTGCGTTGTTTTTTCCGGCAGGTCATATCTCTCCGAGTAGATGCCCAGCTCTTTGGAGGTCTTCTCTTTCTGTCCTACATAGACCTGTGAAGCCGGGTCTGCCCCGACGAGTACTGTTACCAGACCGGGCACAATGTTGTGCTTCGCCTTGAGCTCGGCGATTTCTTTTTTCAGTTCCTCGCGTATCTGTGCGGCTACTTCCGCGCCTTTAATCAGTTGTGCTGTCATGTCTACCCCTCTTTAATTATAATTTCTTTTCAATCTTGGTTCTATCTACTGGAACATGTCCTCGGATACTTCCATGGCATCTTCGGCTTCATCCGGGAGAGTTATGGAGAAAGGCTGGTTCTGGTCGTAAATTCTCATGTCAAGATACATATTCATTATCATTGTATCGAAATCTCCAGCAGATACTCCTGCCTGTTCCGGGGTGAACTCCATCTCTATTTCACTGACTATTTTCTTGAGCGTATTGGAGTCTTTAGTAATATAACAAACGTATTTGAATTTCTTGAATACATCGGATATCATCGCCAGTTCTTCCCAGTCGATATCTGCATCAGCGCCCTGTTGCCCGCCTACCCAGTCCAGGAATTCTGCCATATCAGGCGTTACTGATAGAATATAGCATTCTGAACCGTCAACATTCTCATATCCCAGCAGATCAATCTCAACTGCTGAACCCAGCGGCCCTATCTGCTGCTCAACGACATCAACATTGAATGTCTGCATTAAATCATCGGAAGCTGGCATTTTCATCCATTGCTCGCCCATTCCGGGTACTTCCATTCTCATGTATAGCATGTCTGATATTACGTATATATCATAGATAAGGGTTTGCGAACCGCCTTGCTCCCCCATGCCTTCCATGCTCATGGACATTTCCATGTTCATCTGCATTTGTTTGGATGCTATGTTTGTAGCCCCGCTGCTTTTAGTAATCATGGATATACTGCCCGATTCCGGCCCGCCACTCACATCGGCAAAAATATTCATATCCATATCGAATTTATAGGTATTTATGCTCGCGTAGTCGGCCAGGGATTCTTCAAGTATCTGCATCAACTGTTGCTGACTTAGCCCGTCCTGAAGTCCTCCCGTCGATGATGTTGTCGCCGCTGGTGCGGTTCCGTTGGTGGCACAGCCGGTAATTGAAAACAGGACTATGATTGGCATTAGCAGTAAAGGCAGCAGTACAAATCTCACTCTTTTCACCTTGCTATGCCTCCTTATTATTATTTTAGAACGCTGGTTTTACTCAAGAGTCTGTGCATCAGCTCATCTACAGCCGTCACAGCTTTAGAACTATCCGGTAGCTGGAATAGCGGTTTTTGCTCCAGGTCGTATTGGCTAATTTCCTCATCCGCAGGTATCAAAGCGGCTGGCGTTATCCCCAGCCTCTTCATTTCCTGCTCCAGCAAAGGGTCTACCTCGCCCGGGACACGGTTGATAATTATAGATTCCCGTTCTATCACCAGCTTTAGCTCTTTTATCAGGTCTCTTATACGGGCTATCGCCCGGAGGCCTTTGATTGAATGGTCGGAGACCAGCAGCAATTCGCTGATGTTCTGCGTCGTCCGACGGCTCAAATGCTCCATGCCGGCCTCATTGTCCATGACGACGAAACCGTAGTTCTTTGACCAATCGTCGATGAGTTTCCTGATTACAACATTGGGATAGCAGTAACATTCCGGCCCCTCCCCACGCCCCATGGTAATCAGGTCGATGTTTTTGCTTTCCGTTATCGCCGCGCTTAACTGGTACTCCAGGTAGCCTTCCTTGGTCATACCCGCCGGGATCTTCAGCTTCTCGCCCTGGAATTCGTTCAATATCCTGCCCACCGTCTGCCTTACTTCAAGGCCGAGGTTCTCGGCAAGATTTGAATTCGGGTCAGCGTCTACAGCCAGCACGGTGCCCAGGTTATTCTTAAGTATGTACCTTATAACCAGACTCGTTATAGAGGTCTTGCCCGTGCCTCCCTTGCCGGCTACTGCGATATTAATCGTCAATAATCTTTCCTTTTTACTTTATTATCATTGCGAGGGCGAAGCCGGTGACAGTCCCCATCGGATTCTTAAGCTGCCGGAGATTGATTCGTAGCTTTACTCCTCGCAATGACAGCTATTTTATTTTTAAGTAATTCTAGAATATACCGGATACTTTACCGGTCTTTACATCCACATCAACACGGCGTAAGGCCGGGTCGGACGAAGTGCCCGGCATCAGGGTGATATCGCCGGCGCAGGGGCAAAGGAACTTGGCGCCGGAGTAGATGAGTACATCGCGGATGGGCAGCGTCCAGCCCTTGGGCACGCCCTTGAGAGTCGGGTCATGAGTGAGAGACAGGTGGGTTTTAACCATCATCGTGGCGTACTCATCGTATTTGGGGTCAGCCTCGAAAGTCTTGGCTTTTTCCGTGGCGGTGGCGTTCCATGCCACGCCGTCGGCGCCGTAGACCTCTTTGGCGATTTTTTCCACTCTCTGGCGGAGTTTCATCTCGTTCGGATAAAGGAATTTGAACTCGGACTCTTCGTTAGCGGCATCCATAACGGCATCAGCCAGTTCCAGGGCTCCGTCACCGCCGTCAGCCCAGTGGGTGGATACGGCACAGCGTGCTCCCGCTGCCTCGGCGGCTTTCTTGATTACGTCGAACTCTGCCTTGGTATCCGCAGTGAAGGCGTTAATGCAGACCACCGGGTTGATGCCGGACTTGCGGATAACGCCGATGAGGTGCAGCATATTCGCTAGTCCTTTTTCAACCAGGCCGATGTTCTCTTTAGTATATTCCTGGGGTAGGGGGAGGCCGGCTACCACCTTGGGGCCTCCGCCGTGCATCTTCAGAGCGCGGACGGTGGTGGTGAGTACAGAAACATGCGGTTTAAGTCCGCTGAACCGGCACTTAACGTTCCAGAATTTTTCGAAGCCGATGTCAGCCGCGAAGCCGCTCTCGGTAACGTGATAATCGAACATTTTAAGGCCGATGCGGTCGGCAATGATTGAGGATTGCCCCACGGCGATATTGGCGAATGGACCGGCATGCACCAGGCATGGATTGTATTCCGCGGTGCACATCAGCGTCGGGTTAATGGTATTGCGCATCCAGGCCGTCATGGCGCCGCCCACCTCCAGGTCGCCGGTAGTGACAGGTTTGCCTTTTTTGTCATAAGCCAGGGTGATTTCGTCCATCCTTTTTCGCATATCGGCGAGGTCGGTGACGATGGAGAGCATGGCCATTAGCTCGGAACCGACGGCGATGCCGAACTTGGACTGCATGGTGTAGCCGTCCATGCGACCGCCAAGTCCGATGATGATATTGCGCAGGCTCTGGGCGCAGAAGTCCATTATCCAGCCGAACTCCACCCGTGTCGGGTCGACATCCAGGCGGCGCATACGGGTAAGGCGCTGCAGCTGTTCGTCATCGTAGTTTCGCTCGTGCTGCATCCTGGCAGTAAGGGCGACCATAGCCAGATTGTGGGCGTTCATAATATCGTTGATATCGCCGGTAAGACCCAGGGAGTACTCGGTCATGGGAATAAGCAGGGAATTGCCGCCGCCGGCAGCCGTACCCTTGATGTTCATGGTGGGACCGCCGGAGGGCTGGCGCAGCGCGCCGCCCACGTTTTTGCCGCGTTTGCCCAGGCCTTCCATCAGGCCGCAAGACGTGGTGCTTTTGCCTTCGCCCAGCGGGGTGGGTGTGATGGCGGTTACTTCTATATATTTGCCATCCTTTTTATCCTTGAGGCGGTCGATGATCTTGAGAAAATCCAGCTTGGCGATTCGTCCGTACGCGAGCATCTCGTCTTTCTGGAGTCCCAGTTTTTCCCGCCATTCATCGGGGGTCGGCATGTTTTCTTCAGCCGCTTCAGAGATTTGCCAGTCCTTCATTTTTACAGCGTCGTAAGCCACTAATTAAACCTCCTTGATTTAGTTATTTGATGCGTGAGATTTCTCTATTATTATATATGTTAAAGGGACCTAAAGAAAACCTTATCCTACCTGAAATATCCGGTGATGCTTCCGTTATTTTATGATGCTGAAAGCGTTTTCTAATTTTATCCCTTTCCAGTACTGCTGACGCTCGCTTCGTCTTGCTTTCCGCTTTGAGCCACGAGTTTATCATAGATTTTCTTCACCGCATCATTGGTAGCGGGGCTGGCGGTAAAAAGTGAAAGCTTGGCGTGGTCGGCGTCATTAATCGCAGGGTCGTAATATATGAATCCGATTATTTCGATGTCGGGCAGGTTGGATTTTATGAATTGCTCATCGGCTTCATTTCTGACTTTATTGCCGACGGCCGCGATGTTTTTCAAACCAAGGTCGCGGGCCAGTTTCTTGATGGTCTCGGCGGTTTCCAGGCTCCTTCTTCCCGGTTCCACCACGATGAGAAGCCTGTCTACGGCTTTAACGGTGCCGCGGGAAAGGTGCTCGATGCCCGCCTCCATATCCAGTATCACCACCTCATCTCTCTGCAGCAGCAGGTGGCTGACCAGTGCCTGGAGCAGCGACCCCTCCGGACAGTAGCAGCCGGTGCCGCCCCTCTTTATCCGACCCATGGACATTATTTTTATGCCGTCCATTTTTACGGAATATTTATCCGGCAGGTCGTCTACCTTGGGATTCAATTTGAAAAAAGAGCCGGATGTCCCGGGGCGTACGCCCACGCGCTCTTCGATGAGGTCGTTCAGTTCGGATATCGGAATCATTTTCTCCGGGTTGGGGAAACCCAGAGTAGCGGCCAGGTTGGCATCGGGGTCGGCGTCGATGGCGATTACAGAATAGCCGGAAGAGGCAAATGTCTTTGAAAGAAAAGCTGCCAGGAGGGTCTTGCCTACGCCGCCTTTTCCGCTAATTGCAATCTTCATAAAGCTTACTCAACCATAACTAAAGCCCAGCCTCCCGGGAGTGATGAAATCAGGGAAAATATCACACCTGCCCGCCCAAGACTCTAGTGTATCGTATGCCGAATTAAAAGTCAAGGAAAACACGTACTTACGGCATAGGACTTATGGACAATGAAATTATTCTTAATGCACTCGACGGCGACCATCAGGAGGAGCCTTTTCTATCCTCGTTCGGTTT
>Ga0154649_1086_pt6 | contig 11971 bp, 9 predicted proteins | sample Rifle2008BG13ft_FD_116078 | JGI IMG/M metagenome (GOLD analysis project Ga0154649, IMG submission 116078) | Chloroflexi bacterium RBG_13_51_18
GAGGGAAATATCCTGATGTTCGATAACGGCGGGGCGGCAGGCTACGGCGCGCCTAATCCGGGGGCTCCGGGGGGAATCGATAATGCGCGTCGGGACTTTTCACGGGTGCTGGAGTTCGACCCGATAACACTGGAGGTCAAGTGGCAGTACCCGACCCCCGGTCCCGGGGCAGGGCGGCTTTACAGCGCGCTGGTAAGCTCGGCGCAGAGGTTGCCCAACGGCAATACGCTGATAACGGAAGGCAACAGCGGGCGGATTATCGAAGTGACGGCGGGGCAGGAAACGGTATGGGAATACATCAGCCCTTACATGCACAGGATGTTTAAAGCGCCGCTGCTTTACCGCGCCTACCGCGTCCCTTACGAGTGGGCGCCGCTCAAGGAAAGGCCAATAGAGAAAGCCGTGCCGCGCACAGAAAATAGAAAGTTCAGGGTGCCGGGCTCGCCGAAGAAGCGACCGGAGAGGGTAACCACCATCAAACTTTAGAGCGGTAATTTTTACGCTGTTGCGCAATTACGCAGATGCGGTTTTCCCACCTATAAGCGGTGTCTATCATCCCCATGTTCGTGCAGTGGTAACAGATCACTGAAGTAGAAATAAAAAGGGGGCAGAAATGCTTCCCTTATTCATTACAGCTTATATTCAGCTAGGCATATCTTCCGCAGGCAAAGTTTTCACCGAGCTTGCACCAGGTGCAACCTCCCGGCGCATTTTCGGATATCATAAGCTGGGACTCGCAGTTGCCGCAAAGGTGTTCCTCCCCGGGTTTCATCGGTCCATTACAGGGAGTTATAGTCATAGGACAAAGCTGGATGCACGCTCCGCATTGTTTACAAAAGTCAGGCCTGGTTCCAAATGGGTAATCCACATGGCGGTCTTTTCCCCGTCCAACAAAGCCCTTGGCCCGAGCTTTCCAGAGTTCGGTGCAGGCACGCACGCAGCGCCCGCAGAGAACACAATTTTCATTACGGAAGGGATACCTTACATCTTTTACTCCACAGCGTACGGCAATGTCTTGAATAGCGCGTGAGTTAGGCGCTTGGGCTACCAGCAATTCCGCAAGATTGCGGCGTAGTTTCCGTACCTTTTCGGTATCTGTCCTGACTACCATGCCTTCTGCAGCATTTAGGGTGCAAGATGTAGTGATATTCGAACGGCCGTTTACAATGTGCTCCACGACGCATAGCCGGCAGGCACCTATATCGGAAAGATTCGGGACATGACATAGATGAGGAATACAAATGCCATATTCTATGGCGGTATCGAGAATACTAGTTCCTTTTGGAGTACGGATTATAGCGCCATCGATACTTACCTTCACATACTGTAACATGACAATACCTCGCTCTCTCAAGCAACTTTAATCGCATCGAACTTGCACTCGCTGATACAGACGCCGCATTTCTGACAAAGCTCGGTATCTATAACATGCGGTTCTTTCTTTTCGCCGGTAATAGCCTTTCGGGAACATACGCGCAAACATATCCCGCAACCGGTACATTTTTCAGGGTCGATGGAATATGTAATCAGTGACTTGCACACCCCGGCCGGACATTTTTTGTTGTTAATATGAGCTTCATACTCGCTACGAAAGTATCTCAAAGTTGAAATCACGGGATTGGGAGCGGTTTTACCGAGACCGCAGAGAGCAGTCTGTGAAATGGTATCCGCCAGCTCTTCAAGAAGGTCGATTTGCTCCGGCCTCCCGCGGCCTTCGGTGATATCGGTAATGATTTCCAGCATACGGTCAATGCCGAGCCGACAGGGCACACACTTACCGCACGATTCATCCTGGAGGAAGGTTAAAAAATACTTAGCGACGTCAACCATACAGGAACCTTCATCCATCACCACCATACCGCCGGACCCGACCATCGAACCAGCCTCGGCTAAAATATCGAAGTCTATCGCGAGGTCGAATTTATCTACCGGCAGACAACCGCCAGAAGGCCCACCGGTCTGTACCGCTTTAATAGCTTTACCATCGACAGCGCCGCCACCGATATCGAACACCACAGTCCGGATGGGTGTTCCCATCGCCACTTCCACCAGTCCGGTGTTCTTAATACGCCCGGTTAATGCGAGGATTTTGGTGCCTTTACTCCCTTGGGTGCCCTTAGAAGCAAACCATGAACTGCCTTTAAGCATAATGGCAGGGACATTTGCCCATGTCTCAACATTATTGAGAGTGGTAGGCTTATGATATAGACCGTCCACCACGGTGTGAACATCCTTGGGGCGCGGCTCGCCTACTTTACCTTCGACAGAAGCCATGAGAGCTGTGGACTCGCCACAGACAAAAGCCCCGCCGCCACGGGCGATTTCTACATCAAAGGATAAGGCAGACCCTAATATATTCTCCCCGAGGAGCCCAAGTTCCCGCGCCTGCTTGACAGCAATACGCGAATGCTTAACGGCGAGAGGATATTCATTACGAACATAGATGTAACCTTTAGAAGCGCCGACAGCCCATGCACCTATCATCATACCTTCCAGAATCAGATGCGGATTACCTTCCAGGACGCAGCGGTCCATATATGCGCCGGGGTCGCCCTCATCGGCGTTACAGATGACATACTTTTCAGCACTAGGCGCTTCTCTGCACTCGCTCCATTTATTACCCGTGGGGAAACCACCCCCACCACGACCTCGCAGTCCGGAGGACTTTATTTCTTTGATGATTTCCTCCGGCGATACGCCTGATAATACTTTAGTCAACGCGGAATAACCGCCGCTGATAATGTAATCTTCAACAGAACAGGGGTCGACATTGAGGTTTTGTGAGAGAATCTGGCGGTCCTGTGCCCGGTAAAACGGTATCTCCGTCTCCATCTGATAGCTTTTTCCCGATACCATGTCTTTATAGAGAAGTCGTTCTACTACCTTGCCTTTAACAAATGTATGGAAAACTATTTCAAAAACATCTTCAGGGGTGACCTGACAATAAAAGATGTTGCCTGGCTCGATAATCATCACGGGCCCTTGTTCACAAAAACCATGGCAACCTGTAACACAAAGTCGCACGCTGTCGGTAAGCCCTTGTTTGGATAGTTCGCTTCTAATAGCTTCGATAACACTCGATGACCGCGAAGCCTGGCAGCCGGTACCGCCACAAATCATTACGGTAGTTTTGTAAACTTGCCGCTGTTGGCGGAGCTGCTCCCGCAGGTGTTCCAGCTCTCTATAACTATTAAGCCTCAACATATTGTTTTTCCTCCGCCTTGTTCCTTAGGGTATCTATGAGTTTACGGAGTTTCCCGGGCGTCATATGGTGATAATAGGTGCCGTTTTCGGCGACAATCGGGCCGAGAGCGCAGGCGCCCAGACAATTGACCTGCTGTATAGAAAAAAGGCCGTCAGGAGTCACTTCTCCCGGTTGCACGCCGAGAATGTCGATCGCGTAGTCGATGAGGAGATGAGAATTTCTCACGTGGCAGGCTGTGCCCGTGCACAAGGTAAGTGTGTATTTACCAGCTGGATGCAGACGAAAAGCTTTGTAAAAAGAGGCTACTCTATAAACTTCGATAATCGGAACACCAAGACCGAGAGACACGATTTTCATCGCTTCTTCAGAAACATAACCATCGATTTCCTGAATGTCCTGGAGTGCTTCAATAAGTTGGTGGGGTTGGCTGCGTCGGCCTTCTAGGATTCGAGCGTAATCCGATGGTGTCATATTTTCCTCCTTGGAAATATAGACTTGACTATTCTTAAAATAGCTGATAACATAATCGAAGTAAATACGGATTATATACCTATATAATACCTATATAATATAGGCAGTATGATGGATGTAAAATGATAAATGAAGAAGACTCGGCATCACAACAGGGTGGTAGACGTTCCCCTTTAAATAACAAAGACCTCGCCCGATTATGGCGGATACCATTTCCTACCGACACCGAACCAGATAAGACAGAGGTGGCTTTGCGCGAGCGTATCAAGGAACTAAATTGCCTTTACGGAATTTCACAGCTCGCTGAACGGAGTCCGTATTCGCTTGATGACCTTTTACAAGACCTGGTGATTTTTTTACCGTATTCTTGGCAATATCCCGAAATCACCGCCGCACGTATTCTTTTTAATAACAAATTTTATGAAAGCGATAATTTCAGAATGACACCGTGGCGGCAGACATCGAGGATTTACATGTACCATGCACCGGTGGGAGAATGTTGTATTGTTTATCTGGAAGAATGCCCGCCGTCTGATGAAGGTCCTTTCATGAAAGAAGAACGCGCTCTACTGGATGCTGTAGCAGAACAGATCGGCACTATTGCCACCCGGATATCTGCAGACTTGGAACTACAGGAGACCAACCATCAACTTACGCTGGAACGTAAAGCCTTACAGGAATCCAATACCGCTTTAAAAACACTGATGGCACGTATAGAGCAGGAAAAACAGGAAATCCACAACGATATCATGATGAATGTAGAGAAAATTCTGATGCCTATATTAAGTGCACTCGAATTACAGATACCTGTAAACCAGAACAAATACGTAGAATTACTCAAGACGAACCTTCAAGAAATCACCTCTCCTTTTATAAATCAATTATCTCTTGCCTACCAGGCGATGACGCTGACGGAGATTGCTATCTGCAATATGATAAGGACCGGGATAAACACTAAAGAAATAGCCGGGATGCGGGGAGTCTCCGAGTCTACTATCAACCGGCACCGCGAAAAGATACGCCGGAAATTAAAAATCACCAACAAGAAGATCAACCTGGCGACTTTCTTGCAATCAAATATGCGAGATGAAAATTAGAAGCTAGGTTTTTATTTATCCTGCCGGTACCCAAAACGCATTTCCTCTTTTTGTTATTTAATTAACTAGATTATTGTCTATTCGTGAAAAGAGTTGATTTTGAATGTAAAGGGTATTAATAAGCTATACGCATCACTGGACAATGATCCCGATGTTTGTTCAATGGTAGTTTAAGTAATAGTTAAAAACCAAAGGGGAGCATCTCTTACTCCCCTTTTTGTTTCATCATTTTCGGGCAGTTTCGGATACGTCGGAACAAGGAAAGACCAATAGAGAAAGCCGTGCCGCGCATAGAAAATAGAAAGTTCAGGGTGCCGGGCTCGCCAAAAAAGCGACCGGAGAGGGTAACCACCATCAAAATATAGCAATTACGCAATTGCGCAGGTGCTATTTGCCGTCAACCTTAGCGGCGAGTTCCCGGTAAATTGTGATATTCCCTCCTTCCGGGAGAGAGTCGGTGTAGAACCCGCTATCATAAAGGGATTTATGAGTCACCATCCTTACGTACCGCATAAGGTCCACCATCAGTTTATCCGGCGTCACTCCCTGTTTACCGGGTAGGGTGTTTTTCAGGAAAGCGTCCATTTCCGATACTTTGTCTTTTAAAAAGTCACCGATGATATTACGGGTGAGTTTCACCACGCCGGAATACGCCGGAGCTTGGGCGGCAGTGATAACCGGCACTAACGTTTTACCCATTTTTATCAGTCCGGCGGCTTCAGCAGCAGCGGAAAGGGAGGGGTGGTTGGTTTTCCCAAGTAGTAGCTCGCCCAGCGCGTCCGCCAGGAATTTGTTAACATTGGTGCGGAAGGTATATTGATCATCATCCGCTTCCGTAATTCCCGCGTTCAAGTAACTATAGATTCCTCTGTCCTGCCCGATGATTTTCACGGCAAACCGCTCGCCGGAAAAGCCGTAACCCCCGGAAAGATACGGGCCAAAGCTGTCGTAGGCGTCACACACTTCATAAAAATCTACTTTTGCCCCGGCGTAACGGCCACCGGCCGCCCGGTGGTTGAAGGCATAGCCCCCGGAAATCAATAATTCGAATGTGCCCTGGTCGATGCCGTTCATGCCGACGAGCAGCCGCTTACAGCCGGGAGGCATTTCCGGCAGGCTTTTATCCAGCGCCATTATCCTTTTTGCTAAATCATTACCCCATTTATCTGCCTGCCGGTGTATGTTATCAAGGTCTTCCGCCAGGAACACGGCCGTATCAATCTTCATTTTTCCCTTTTCCAGGCGGGCTATCCGGGCCTGGCATAATTCATCCGAGACATGGGGGTCTACCGACCGTATGTCTATGGCCCCGGAGGCTATTCTGCCGACTAATTCCTTGACTTCATCGGTCAACAGCTGCTCCACGCGCAGGATTGATTTCAACGGGTTACAGTCGAGGTTGTAGTTAAGCATTTGAATATCTCCTTCCTGCTGCAAATTCAGCGCCGGCGTATATATTCCTGATATTCCGCCCGATTTCCTTAGTCGGCCGGGGGTTAAACCGATTGTATTTTTGAAACTCCGCGTAAAGGCGTCCTGCGCGCTAAAGCCGAAGCGGAACACGGTTTCAACAATGTCATCGCCGGAGAGGATAGCCCGCGCAGCCTCGGTCATCCGCCGGTATCGCGCATACTCCATGGGTGTTTGGCCGGTGGCAGCACGGAATATCCAGACAAAATGTCCCGGGGAGTAGCCGGCCTCAGCCGCCAGTTTTTCAAGGGTTATGCCGGACTCCAGATGACTCTCGATATAATCGAGCGCCTGCTGAAGCCTTTGCCGATATTGTGCATCTGCCATCGTACTCAATGTTATAACATCGCGGGGGACAATGTCTTGGCAGAGATTACGGTATTTTGCCAAGCCGGGGACTATATTTGCGCCCTATCCTCTTTAACACCTATAATTTTAAAGTCGGGAGGGGGAATTGTTAGATAATGAAATCCTGCACAAAGTAATACGTCCGGCGCGCTATACCGGCGGGGAATGGAACAGCATCGTTAAAGACTGGGATGACACGCCCATTAAAATAGCGCTGGCTTTCCCGGATACCTACGAAGTAGGCATGTCCAACATGGCGGTGCCCATCCTTTACGAGATACTCAACAGCCAGTCGGACGCATTAGCAGAGAGGGTTTACGCGCCCTGGACGGATATGGAGTCGGCGCTGCGCGAGAATAAAATCCCGCTTTTCAGCCTGGAAAGCAAAAGACCGCTTAAAGACTTCAACATAATAGGTTTTTCACTGGGGTACGAGCTTTGCTACACCAACGTATTGAATATGCTCGACCTGGCGGGGATACCCATTTTAGCTTCTGAAAGGGACGACTCCCATCCGCTGATAATCGCGGGGGGAAGCTGCTGCCTCAATCCGGAGCCGATGGCCGATTTTATAGACGCTTTCATCATCGGGGACGGAGAAGAGGTCATTCTTGAGTTTCTGGAGGTCTACCGGGGGGAAAAGGGGCGGGGCAAGAAAGAACTCCTGCGCAAACTGGCGGAGGTCGAAGGCGTATATTTACCCAGCCTGTATAACGTCAAATATGATAGAGACGGCTTTATAAAGAGCTTCAAGCCCAACGTACCGGAGGCAAAGGAGAGAATCAAGCGAAGGCTGGTGGAAAAGCTACCGCCGCCGCCCTTAAAGCCGGTGGTGCCGTTTATCGAGGTAACGCACGACCGAGGCGCTATCGAGGTGCAGCGCGGGTGCAGTCGGGGCTGCCGTTTCTGCCAGGCGGGCATGATATACCGTCCGGTGCGGGAACGCCCCCACGAGGAAGTGATTAAAGCGTCGGGTGAGATTATAAACAACTGCGGCTACGACGAAATATCGCTGGTATCATTAAACACCAGCGATTACTCCGGCATCGACAAGCTGGTGGCAAAGCTGGCGGAACAATATCCGAAACTTACACTATCGCTGCCCAGCCTGCGACTCGATGATTTTTCGGTCAGGCTGGTGGAATCCTTGCCCACGCGGAGTAGGACAGGGCTTACATTCGCCCCGGAGGCCGGCAGCGAAAGGCTGCGGAGCGTCATCAATAAAAACATCACCGACGAAAGCCTGCTGGCGACGGCGGGCAAAGCCTTCGAGCGCGGGTGGACGAGTTTTAAATTATATTTCATGGTGGGACTGCCCTCCGAAACGACGGAAGACGTTCAAAGTATCGTCAGCCTGGTGGAAAGGGTACGCGCCGAGGGCAAAAAGGCCAGCGGACGTAAGCCGTTAATAAGGGTCAGCGTTTCCACTTTCGTGCCCAAGCCGCATACGCCGTTCCAGTGGAGCGCGCAACCGGACGAGGCTACTTTAAGAGCCAGGCAAGAGATACTGCAACAGGGCTTGCAGCGTAAGGGAATAAGGCTTTCCTGGCACGACCCGCAGGTCAGCCTTCTGGAGGCGGTGATGGCGCGGGGAGACAGGCGGTTGGGTAAAGTTATGCGCAGGGCGTGGGAGCTGGGGTGCAAATTCGATGCCTGGAGCGAGCATTACAACCATGAAAAATGGCTACAGGCTTTTAAAGAAAGCGGGCTCGAGCCGGAATTCTATGCAAACAGGGAACGTGCCTTAGATGAAATACTGCCGTGGGGGCACATCGACGCTGGGGTGGGCGAGGGGTTTCTAAAGCGGGAATATCAGAAATCAATCTCCGGACAGGAAACGCCCGACTGCCGTAATAATGCCTGCAACTCCTGCGGGCTGGAGCAAACAGAAAACTGCCGTGAAAAACAGGAAAGATAAAACCTAATTAGACCTCAATGTACTCTGTAAAAGAGGATGGTTCGGGCAAAGGCAAACCGTCCTCTTTAAGTCCATCAAGGTGAAAATTGATAGCCGCTTTAATATTTTTTTCAGTTTCTTTACGTGTCTTACCTGTGGCGATACAGCCAGGCAAATCCGGAGAATAGGCTGAATAATTATCTTTGGCTTTTTCAAAAATAACCAAATATTTTTGCATATTGCTACTCCATAAGCTTTGCCTGCTTTAATATACTGTTCAATGTTCCCGGTGCTATATCGTGGTTAAAACTACCTGCGATGGTAACCCGCCCCACTTTGGTGGGATGCTTGTACTGGCGATGACTACCGCGAGTAGCGACCAGATACCAACCATCTTTCTCAATCATCTTGATTATATCACGAACCTTCATGATAGCTAGTCTTTGGCTTCTTTTTCTTCTTCGAATGTGGTGATAGCCACGAGGCGGTCGCCCTCATCCAGCGACATAACTCTAACGCCCTGGGTGCTCCGGCCCTGGGTGGTAATGCCTTTGCGGGGGTCGTGTTCCTTGACGGGGGTTCGGGTCATCATGCCTTCGGCGGAGACCAGCATCACCTGCTGCTTTAGGTTCACCACGTAGGCGGCGGTAACATCGCCAGTTTTATCGACAATCTTGAAAGTCCTTACACCACTGCCGGAGCGGTGCTGCTGGGGATAATCCTCCACCGGAGTGACCTTGCCATAGCCGTGTTCCGTCACCACCAGGACATAGCCGTCTTTATCGGCGCGGTCCATGCTGACGACGGCATCGCCCTTAGCCAGACGCATGCCGCGTACGCCGCCGGAGGTGCGGGAAGCAGAGCGCAGGCTTTTAACAGCAAATTTTATGGACTGGCCTTTTCGGGTGACCAGTAGAACGTCGTCATTATCCGTAGCAAGGCAGACGGATACAAGCTCGTCATCCGGCTCCAAATCCATAGCAATTAAGCCGCTGCTGCGCACGACAGTAAAATTATCTACCGGCGTCTTTTTAACTTCGCCCATCCTGGTGGCCATGACCATATAAGTTCCCTTCATTAAGCCGGTGGTGGCTACCATAGACGTGACTCTTTCACCCTCGGTAACGGAGATGAGATTGATAATAGCCAGGCCCTTGGAGGTGCGGGTGGAGCCGGCGGGTATTTCATGACACTTGAGATAATATACCTTGCCGCGGTCGGTGAAGAAAAAGAGGTCGTCGTGGGTATCCGCAACAGTTAATCTCATGACAGCATCTTCTTCACGCGTGATCTGCCCGATGATACCCTTGCCGCCGCGGTGCTGGAGCACGTAAAGGCGTGAGTGTATCCTCTTGATAAAGCCGCGGGAACTCAAGGTGACGACGACTCTCTCGTGGGGGATAAGGTCTTCCTCGGTAAAATCAAGCTTGCCCTGTTCCAGAATCTCGGTGCGGCGCTTATCGCCGTACTTGGACTTAATCTGGATTACATCTTCTTTAATAACGGCGAGAATGCGCCGGGGATTGGCCAGCAGGTCTTCAAGGTAGGCGATGGTCTTGACGACCTCGGTAAATTCGTCCTCAATCTTCTGTCTTTCCAGGCTGGCCAGACGGCGCAGCTGCATATCCAGGATTGCCTGCGTCTGAAGCTGGGAAAGGCTGAATTTACTCATCAGGTTCTTGCGGGCGGCTTCGGTCGTCTCCGACTCGCGTATGGTCTTGATAATGGCATCGATGCTGTCAAGCGCAATCCTCAAGCCTTCCAGGATGTGAGCCCGTGCCTTGGCCTGTTTCAATTCGAACTTAGAGCGCCGGGTGATTACCTGGTGGCGGAAATCTATATGATGCTGGAGGGCTTCTTTGAGGCTGATAACGCGGGGCTGGCCGTCAACCAGCGCCAGCATGTTAACGAAGAACGAAGACTGCATGGCGGTGTGCTTGTAGAGGTTATTAAGAACCGCCTGGGGCTGGTTCTCTCTTTTTAGCTCGATGACGACGCGCATGCCCTGACGGTCGGACTCATCACGCAGGTCGCTGATGCCGTCGATTTTCTTGTCCTTGACCAGATTGGCGATATTTTCAATGAGGGCTGCTTTGTTCGTCTGATAGGGCAGCTCGCTAACGATAATCTGGCGTCTGCCGCCGGCGGAGACACTGGTAAAATGAGCCCTGGCGCGGACGACTATTTTCCCGTGGCCGGTGGCATAGGCGTTGTTGATGCCCTCCCGTCCCTGGATAATGCCGGCCGTGGGGAAATCAGGGCCTTTAACAAATTTACCCAGATCTTCAATAGAAGCCTGGGGATTATCGATAAGATGGCCAATGGCGTCACAGACTTCGCTGAGGTTGTGGGGAGGAATATTGGTAGCCATGCCGACGGCGATACCGGCGCTGCCGTTAAGGAGGAGGTTCGGGAGGCGGGCGGGTAGTACCGTAGGCTCCTGGAGGTGGTCATCATAGTTGGGTATGAAGTCGACGGTTTCTTTTTCAATGTCCACCAGCATTTCCTCGGCAATTTTCGCCAGTCGCGCCTCGGTGTAACGCATGGCGGCGGGGGGGTCATTATCAACGCTGCCGAAGTTACCCTGGCCATCAACCAGGGGATAACGCATGGAAAAGTCCTGCGCCATGCGGACCATGGCGTCATAGACCGATGAATCGCCGTGGGGGTGATATTTACCGAGGACTTCACCGACTATAAGGGCGCTTTTACGGTGGGGCCCGCTGGGGCGTAAGCCCATATCGTTCATGGCATAAAGAATACGGCGGTGGACGGGCTTCAAGCCGTCACGCACATCCGGAAGTGCGCGGGAGACGATGACGCTCATGGCGTAGTCGAGGTAAGAGCTTTTTACTTCATCTTCTATGTTAACCGGCTTCACAATGCCTGATGTCATAAGCTTAGTCCTTCCTATTCGTCATCGTTGCCCGTATCGTCTTCCGCTTCCCCGGCTTCTTCCGGCAGCAGTTCTACTTCATCGCCGCCGATAATGGTGTAGCCGGTTTCATCTTCTTCTTCATCGCCTTCGAGTTTGGTAAGCTTATCACTCCCATAGGCTCGGAAGCTTTCCATCCCCTTTGGGGGGAAAGAAAGCTTGCCCACCTGGGAGGGGTCCTGAAAGGTCTCGCGGACCATGATGGACATGCCCTCGGCGGTAGATTTAACGACGACGGCCGAATATTTATTACCGCCCTGCATCAGCCTGATAAGCCGCTGGGCGATTCTCGGCTCGGCCAGGCCTAAATATTCACCGCGGCTGTTTTGCACCAGCAGGCGCGAGCCTTCCACCTTTAAAACCGCGCGGTCGCCGGCGACGGTGCTGGCACGCTTTTCCTTGGGCACCAGTTCCTCCAGGGCGACCACGCCGGCTTTGCCGATTTCTTCAATAAAATTGTCCGGTTCGACCTTATCCGTTTCGATTTCAATATTACCCGAGTCTTTAAGGTCGTTGAGGCGGCGCAGGTTGCGGCTGGGGGTGGCGTT
>Ga0154649_1119_pt3 | contig 11968 bp, 11 predicted proteins | sample Rifle2008BG13ft_FD_116078 | JGI IMG/M metagenome (GOLD analysis project Ga0154649, IMG submission 116078) | Chloroflexi bacterium RBG_13_51_18
CCAAGATTATTTATACCCATCTCTCCGGCTACGGGCTCCACGGCCCGGAGAAAGACGTCGGCGCTTACGATTTCGTGGGGTATTGGGCCCGCAGCGGCGTTATGTCCGCCTTAGGTGAACCGGGCACGCCTTTGCCTTTCCAGGTGCCGGGCTTCGGTGACAACACCACCGGCATGTTCGCTGCCTGCGCTATCATGATGGCGCTTTTCCACCGCGAGCGCACCGGCGAAGGCCAGGAGGTCTGCGTCTCTCTGGTCGGTGGGGGGATATGGTCGATGGGCATCGTGCTTTCCTCGGTGCTGGCCACCGGATTGGAATACGGGCGTATCTCGCGTACCAACCAGAGCAATCCCATCTTTAACAGCTACGAGTGTTCCGACGGCAGGTGGATACAGCTGGCCTGCATCCAGGGCGACCGCTACTGGGAGGGTATCTGTAAAGCGCTGGAGCTGGGAGAGTTGGAGAACGACTCCCTGTACGCTACCCATGAAAAACGGATGGAGAATAATAAAGAGCTTATCGTTATCTTGGATAAAATCTTTAAAACTAGAACCCAAAAAGAATGGGCGGAAAGGCTGGCTAAAGAAAATATTATCTGGACGACCGTCAAAACCCCGGGCGAGGTCGCTGCCGACCCCACCCCCTGGGCGGATGGGTATTTTAGAGAAATCGACCACCCGGCGGGGAAGAAATTAAAAGTAATCATGCCGCCGTGGCAGTTCAGCAAGACCCCCACCACGGTGCGCCGCACCGCCCCGGAGTTCGGGCAGCACACCGAGGAAATCCTTACCGGGGTACTCGGGCTGACCTGGGATGAAATTTCGGATTTAAAGGATAAGCAAGTCATCGCCTGAAACATAAGGAGGCAGCTATGGGTGAGTTATTGAAGGGAAAAGTGGCGATAGTTACAGGCGCCGGCAAGGGCCTCGGGCGTGCTGAGGCTATCGCGCTGGCGGCGCAGGGCGCTAAAGTCGTCGTTAACGACCTGGGGACTGCTACCGATGGCTCGGGCGTCTCCCGCGGGCCCGCCGATGAGGTCGTCGCCGAGATAAAGAAAGCCGGCGGCCAAGCCGTTCCCAGCTACGCCAGCGTGGCCGTCGTCGATGGCGCAGAAAGCATTATCAAGACCGCCGTCGATAGCTTCGGTCGACTCGACATCCTGGTGAACAATGCCGGTTTCAACCGCGACCGCATGATATATAACACCACCGATGAAGAGTGGGACTCTGTTATCAAGACCAATCTTAGCGGCACTTTCTACTGCACCCGGGCTACCTGCCGCGTGATGAAACAGCAGAACTACGGACGCATTATCAGCACCTCCTCCCATGCCGGACTGGGCAACATGGGACAGGCCAATTACAGCGCCGCCAAGGAGGGAATTGTGGGACTGACCCGTACTGTGGCGCGGGACATGCAGCGCTACGGCGTCACCTGTAACGTTATCCGCCCCGTCGCCGGCACGCGCGGCTTTATCGAGATGGTCAATGAAAAAGGTCTTAAGGATGCGTGGAGCCGGATGTGGGGCGCCGAGCTTGCCGAAAAGCGTTTGAAGCAGATGCTGGAACTCAACCAGCCGGAAGATGTCGCCGGACTGGTCGTCTATCTGGCTTCGGAAAAAGCCTCCAACGTTAACGGCTGCGTCTTCGAGGTCTGGCACGGTCACATCGGCATTTATGTTGACCCGCCGCCAATCGAGCAGGTGCTCTGGAAGGACGGACTCTGGACGGTTGAAGAGCTTGTCGAGACTATGCCTTCTACGCTGACCAGGAACAAGACCCACGATTTACCGGCTATTTTCCCATTCTAATATTGATACAGGAGGAAAAAATGTTAAAGAAAATCGACCATATTGCTGTTGTCGTGAAAGATGTAGACAAAGCTGCCAAATCATATGCCGATATGTTCGGCTTTAAAGTGCTGGAAAAGCGGGAAGGACCGGGGGGAGAGTTTGTCTCGGTGATGATGTCCGCCGGCGATATCCGTCTGGAGTTATTCGCGCCTTTGAAAACAGGCAACAGCTTCTCTAAATTCCTTGAGGAGAAGGGCGGCGGTTTACACCACGTATCCTTTGCTACTGATGATATTGTAAAAGAAATGAAGAATTTGAAGGCGCAGGGCAAAAAGCTCCAGAATGAAGAGCCGAGGGTGATGCCCGACGCCAAGATAGCTTTCGTACACCCCTCCGCCGCCGAGAATGTTTTGATTGAGCTGATACAGAGAAATTAGTAATTAAGCCACTAAAAGCGGAATCAATTTCCTGACACTGTCCACTTTTTCCAGGTTCAGCAGCTTTTCCAGCAGCGCCGCGGCTTTCTTTTTACTGATTTTCTTGGAGAAGTCTACGTTTACCCAGAATTTGTCGATGATGTCCTCGTGAGTCATGGGATTGGCTAATGGGTCGCCCTTAACTTCGGTGACAGTCTCGGTCAGCTTCCGCCCGTCTTTCAGCGTTACCGTCATCCGCGCTTTTTCAAACTCGACGTCTTTTACCGCGGTTAGCTTTATTTTCTTGATGAATTCGGCTACCTGCAGGTTGTGTATTGCCGACTCCGTAAAGTGCTCCGGCTTTACGGCTCCGAAGAGGAACGCCGTAGCCGTTACGTATTCGTAGCTGAAAGCGGCGTTGCCGTGCGGGAAAGCCCCAATTTTAAACGGATGGCCGCAAATATGGTCGAGACCGCCCTGCGCTAAATCCAGGTTCACTGAAACTATATCATCGGGCTTGATGTTGTGCTTTTTCACCAACGCCAGTGCGCACTGGATGGCAGCGTGGGGGATGCGGCAGCACGGGTAGGGCTTTATGGTGCCGTCGTAGTAATATTTCTTCCCGAGGTTGTCGGTCAGCACCTGCGGCTTCTGACAGCCCTCGGTGAACATCTTGTAGTACCCGAATTTACCGAAGAGCGCGTCTTCCGGCCCCGTCCAGCCCGTTTTAGCCAGCTGCGCGGAGAAAATCCCCGCTTGGGCCGCCAGCCCCTGCGGCAGCTTGAAAGCGGTGGTGCCGTCCCAGAACGACTGGAAAGTAGTGCCCAGCTGGTTGAGGGCGATGCCGAAGGCATTCCGCAATTGTAAATTATCCAGACCGAAGAGGCGACCGGCAATAGCCGCAACACCGAATACGTTAATCGTGCCTACCCCGTCCCATCCCAGCGAAAACCCGAAGCCTGAAGCCGCCAATATTCTGGTGGCGATATTGTCCCCAACGAGTAAAGCGGTTATCATCTCTTTGCCGCTGGTGTTTTCCATCTCGGCAAGAGTGAGTGCCGACGGCACAGTAGTGCCGCTGATATGCCCCGGGCAGCTCAAGCCTTCATACAACGGACTTACCGGCTCGAAGTCGAAAGAACGCGCCATGATGGAGTTCATAAAGGCCGCGTTAGCAACCGGCACCTTGACCCCGTGAATGAGAATCGTGGCTTCCTTTTTGCCGCCATGTTCTTTCAGGAGTTTTATCAGTTCAGGATTGCCGGTATCGTTTGCGCCGCCTATCAGGCAGCCCAGCGTATCTATAATGCGGTATTTGGTGGCTTCCAGCGTTTCTCTGTCGAAGTCTTCAAAGCGAGCTTCCAGTGCATTGGCCGCCAGTCTTTCGATTGCCGTGTCTTTTTCCATCGTGGTCATTCATATGCTCCGCGAGCCGCTATTTGCCTATCACGATTGGTTTTTTACCCGGCGTGGTGAATTTCTTCACCGCCGCCTCGTTCAGTTCCACGCCGTTGCCCGGCCCTTCGGGCGGATAGAGAAAGCCGTTCTCGTAGCGCGGCACTTTCACCGCCAGGTCGTCCTTTAGTGGTGTGCTGACCGTGTCCGGTATGTTATAAAGGTTCAGCGGCCCGATGGCTTCCTGTTCGATTTTCCCCATCCACTCCGTCGCCGCGAGGAAATGCGCTGTGGATGCCGCCCCCAGCCCCGAATCTATCATGCAGCCGCACATTACCGGTAGGTTGGCGGCCTGCGCTATCGCCACCCACTTTTGTGATTTTAATATCCCGCCGGCTTTGGGCACCTTGAGGAAAAGCCCGTCCGCCGCGTCTTTTTCGATGATTTTAATTAAATCGTTAAGCTCTTTGGCAGATTCATCGGGGAAAATCGGCACGTCCACCTTGCGCCGCAGCCTCGCCAGCCCGTCGATGTCCCACCACGGCACCGGCTGCTCCGCTACGTAAACGTCGTACTTCGCTACCCTCTGCAATACGTAAAGCGCCTGGTGGTAAAGCCAGCCGCCGTTGGCGTCGATCATTATCTTTATCTTGTTCCCCACCGCTTTCCTTAATGCCCCCACCGTTTCGATGTCCTCGTCCGGCGACCGCGCACCCACTTTGAGCTTCAGGCCTTTGAAGCCGGCTTTCACCAACATTTTTGCTTCCGCCTCCACCTCCGCCGCCGTGCCGGAGGACATCACGAAAGCCAGCGCTATTTTGGGATTGGAAAGCCCGCCCAGCAGCTTGTATAGCGGCACCCCCAGCGCCCTGCCCATCAGGTCGTGCAGCGCGTAATCGACGACTGCTTTCGACTGGTTATTCGCCCGGGCGGCTTTATCCATCCTCGCCACGATTCTCTCGATATTAAAAGGGTCCTCGCCGAGCAGTATCTGCGGCCCGAAAATATTGGCGATATTGGACATAATGGAGTCCTGGCTCTCGCCCATGTACCAGAGTGAGGTGTCCCCAGTTTCCGCTACCCCCGTGACGCCTTCGTCCGTATGTATCTTGAGGACGACGGCATCGGCGCATTTGGCCGGCCCGCCGGACATTACTATCGGCTTGGCAAACGGAAGCGATACCGGGATGCATTCTATCCTGGTGATTTTCATAAGTTATCCTCCGGGTGATGATTTATAGCTATTCTTCGGACGCTATTTCTATATAGCACCAATAACAGCGATAAGTCAAACTAAGGATTATGCTATAATCATGGAGTTCTGGATGAATATCACACCAAAAAGGGTTGTTGAAGATAATGAATAAAAATCAAGAAAGGCCAAAATTTATACCGGGCTTGATACTGGCCGAGGGATTCTATCACGATGAAGTGAAGCCGATTCTGGATGCAGTCTTTCCGGAATTGAAATATTCCGCGGCTCTCATCGGCAGCGGGTCTGAGGTGCTGGGTTTCGATACGGAAATGTCCGTCGACCATCACTGGGGCCCGCGGGTGATGCTTTTCCTCAATCCAGATGACTACACAATAAAAATAGATAAGATACGGACTGCCCTTAGTCGGAAGCTTCGCCCGGTATATCGGGGCTACCCCACCAATTTCTCGGAGCCGGACCCGCAGGACAATGGCACTCAAATAATGCGTCCCGGCATCGCAGGCAGTATCAATCATCGCGTGGAGACCTTTACTATTGCCGGTTTCTTTGCCGACTATCTGGGAATTGATATCGACAGGGAGTTAGAGCCTATCGACTGGCTGACGCTACCGCATCAAAAGTTACGGTCAATCCGTGCCGGCAAAGCCTTCCGTGACGACCTTGGACTGAACGCAATCCGGGAACGCTTTACCTGGTATCCGCATGATGTCTGGCTTTTTATCCTTGCCTCGGTCTGGGCTAGAATAGGGCAGGAAGAGCACTTGATGGGCCGCGCCGGTATAGAGGGCGACGAAATCGGCTCTGCCATTATCGCTTCCCGACTCGCCCGTGATATTATGCGCTTGGTTTTTTTAATGGAGAAAGAATTCCCGCCTTATGCCAAGTGGTTCGGCAAGGCTTTTTCTGTATTGAAATCTGCTCAAAATCTGGAGCCTGCTTTAACTGGAATATTAAACGCTGAATCCTGGCAAGAACGGGAAAAGCACCTCTCACGCGCTTATAAAATTCTGGCAGAGATGCACAATGCTTTGGGCATCACCGAATCGCTGCCGACGGAAGTATCGCCGTTCTGGGGTCGCCCGTTTAAAATAATCAATGGCGATAAATTCAAGTCGGCTATTTTAAATAAAATTAACGACCCCCGGATTACTCCCCTTATGAAACGGAGTCCCATCGGCAGCATTGATATTTTTAGCGATAACTCCGATATGCTTGAAGACCCCGCTTTTCGTCCTGTAATACGCAAACTCTACGAGTAAACTCAAGATCTGTATATCATAAGGACGAGTAACAATTTACTTGCTTTTCACATCTCTTGTGACTTATGTCATAGAGGCTGTCTTTAATTCGAGTGTATCATTATATTAGCACAGGCAGGGGAGGTGCATTTAACAATGAACACTAAATGCCCCGGTCAGGACATCAGGAACCTTCGGGCGGCTCTATATAAATGCCCCAAGTGCGGTGCCGAGGTGGAAATGTTCTCCGATGAATTAAGAATCAAGTGCAAAAAGTGCGGCGAATATGTCTATAAAGAGCAGACCCCTTCCTGCATCGAGTGGTGCCCTTCAGCTAAACAGTGCCTCGGTGAGGATAGGTGGAAGGCTATCAAGGGAGAAAACTAATAATATACCAGAGGTGAATCGTGAATTTGAAATCAATTTTTAATAAAACCAAAGAGAAAAAGAAAACAAAAAGCGACAACAGCAGGTGCATATCCTGTGTGCAGTCCTGCAGCATGTCGGGGCTTTGTATGAAGCCCTGGCCCTATAAGATCGTTGTAAAAAAAGAGGACAATTAATGACCACTAAAACGTTAAGGAATATCGTTCAAATAGATGAAGAAAAGTGCAATGGCTGCGGCGCCTGCATTATCTCCTGCGCCGAGGGCGCCTTGAAAATCATCGACGGCAAGGCAAAGCTCATTAGTGAAAAATACTGTGACGGCTTAGGCAACTGCCTTGACTGCCCACAGGGTGCCATCACTATTGAGAAGAGGGAAGCCGAGGACTTTGATGAAATCGCCGTCGTAAAGCGTTTACAGTCGGATAAGCCTAAAGACAATATCCCTATAGGCTGTCCTTTTACCAGTGTGAATCAGCCTGAAAACCAAAATCATATGGCATGTCCCGCAGTGGTTCTCGCCGAAGCTATGGATAAATCCAGACTAGGCCACTGGCCGGTGCAGCTAACGCTCGTCCCGCCCACTGCTCCGTTCCTGAAAGACGCTGACCTGGTGCTGGCGGCGGACTGCGTTCCCTTTGCTTACGCCGGTTTCCACCGGGACTTTCTCGGGGATAATGTAGCGCTGCTGGTTGCCTGCCCCAAGCTGGATAATTTCCAGGCGCATCAGGAAAAACTTAGCGCTGTTCTAAAAGAGTCCGGCATAAAAAGCCTGACGGTGCTGCATATGGAAGTGCCCTGCTGTTCCGGCCTGGTGCACATGGCCAAGCAGGCCATACTCGCCAGCGGCAACGTCCTCCCCTTTAAAGATATCACCATAAGCGTCAGGGGCGAGCGCAAGTCCGGCTAGTCGGAGACCAGTTTCTTGCCCAGTTCGTAGGCGGCGGCAAGATAGTCGGGGTGGTCTTTGATTTCCCCCTTCTTGTCGACGCCTCTTATTAATAATTCTTCTTTATATTCGGCGTTGATTGCCTGGAAGAAATACTTCATCGTCAGTTTCGGCCCCTCGAAGAGCCGGATTCCCTTCGTGGCCCCCACGCAGATAAAGCCCCCCCTCTTAACCGGGATATCCAGGTTTTTCAGCACATATTTCCTCGACCAGAATGCCTGGCACCGGCTGATAAATGCCATCAGCTGGGCGCTTACGGTATAGAAGAAGATAGGGGTAGCGACGATGATGGCGTCGGCGGCGAGTATTTTATCATAAATCCCGGTCATATCGTCTCTTAAAGGGCATTGGCCGTTCTTGAGACAGGTGTAGAGCTCCTTGCAGGGCGTAATCTTGAGCCTGTCCAGGGTTATTTTCTCCACCTCCGCCCCCTGGCTTTGCGCCCCTTTTATCGCCTCGTCGAGGAGCAAATCGGAGTTGCCCTGTATGCGCGGACTGCTCATGATAGCCAGGACTTTCATATTGGCCTCCTATCGTCCGTCGGAAAATAGCATGTTCAGGTTTCAGGACTACATCGGTGGTTTGTCGGAAAATAGTTTGCCGCCCTGCGATATGTTTTCCGGCTTCAGCTCTACGATATCGATTTGCACGGCGGCAGCCGGGCAGCCCACGTTTTTCACAATCGCCTCGGTTACATCTTTGGCCATGCCCCGCTTCTGTTCGATAGTTCTTCCTTCAAGGATTTTTATACTTACCAGCGGCATATTTACCCTCCAATCGTTATTCTAAAAAAAGTGTAATGCTTTATCCATGTTGCGTCAAATAAACATCTGTAATATATGTGATATTGGCTGACAAACGTGCTAAAACCGCTTTATCTTGAGCACGACAACCAGTACTATCATCAGCGACAGGAAAACTATCCCCAGCAGCCCCCCGATAAAGTAAATCAGCCAGCCCGGGATATCCGGCATCTGATTAATAATCGTCGTCGGCACAGGCGGCGGCACAGGCACTGATTGCACCGGAGACGTACCGGCAGGAAACGACTGTACGCCATCTAAAGCAGATAAAGACATCAGCGTATCGTTGAATGTCGGGGTCGTTTCCGGCTCTTCGGCTGGCGGAGTTTCAGCTATGATTGGTTCCGACTCCGTGATAAAGACGCTGGCAGAGCTCCATGCGCTGCTCGTGCTGGCGGTGGTTGCCCGTATTTTCCAGTAATAGGTCGTGGCATAGTCCAGACTCACATCGCATTGCCAGGCGTTTGCCGTGAGGGCATACTCGTTTATTTTCAGGATAACGGGATGTGTAAAATCGGCATCGGTGGCTACCAGTAGTTCGTATGCCTCCGCCCCGATTACCGCCGACCACTGGAAAACGGGCTTGATAGATACCCCCTCAGCCCCGGCTGCGGGCATCTCTGGCAGCAGGTTTACGCCTTCGGTGTCCATGCTGGTAGTAAACGACCTCTTTGCAGACCATGGACTGAATACCGGGGCGCAGGCCCGCACCCGCCAGTGATAGGTAGTCGCAGGCTCCAGGGCTGGCAGCCGTACGGAACTGGCGGATGTCGTCCCGTTCAGACTGGCCGGGATGGTTGAAAAGTCCGTGTTGTAGGTGCATTGCCATTCGTAATTAGTCGCCCCATCCATTGTTTCCCAGTCGATGGTTATATTCCTCACGGTGTGGTCTACCAGGCTCCCGATGCCCGGCGTTTGGTTCTCCGGTGAAATTTGTACCGCCGGCGACGTCAGCGTATCGTAATAGGTCATCAGTTTACAGTTGAAGGTGTCTATCGACCATATTCGGTTGGCACATTGCCACAGGCCGGATAACGTTGCGCCCCCGCTCAATCCGAGCGTTACTGTTTCGAAAACCGGCCCTGATGCCTGTCTGGGATTAAGGCAGCGTTCCATGCCACCGTCGCCATCGAGATTGACGGCGTATAAAACGCCGTTGCCGCAGGCGTTCAGCTGGCTGATTGCCGCCCCGGCCGGCAGGTTGCCGTCGATGCTCTCCCATTCATCGCTTTCGCCGACTATGAAGCGGTAGAGACCGCTATCGGCAGTATCGCTGGCCGCGTAAACGGCATTATTAGACTCGAAATCAGCATCGAAAGCTACGGAAATTGAGCCGGTAAAAGGCGGCGCGGCGGCGTCGAAAGGCAGCGGCTGAAATGAAGAGCCGTTGTCGCTGGAGTAATACACTTGGCCGTTGGTATTCCCCGCCAGTATCGCCCCGTCTTTCTCAAAATGAGGAGAAACGACCAGTGAATAAAGGGAATGAGCGCCCGCCACGGCGCCTTCTGAATAGGTCAAACCGCTATTGGTGGTCCGGTAGATTTTAGCCTGTGAGCCGTTAAAGCTGCCTGTATAAATAGTGCTTTCACCTGTAATTACCCAGGCATCGATGGCAAAGGCCGTCCCGGTGCCGGGTTCGCGGGTAAAACGGTACTGGAAGGTCTGTCCGTTGTCTTTAGATTCCCATATTGCCGGTTTGCCGCCGCTTTCCCCGACGGTAAATAGCGTCCGGCTGTCCCCTCCGTACTGCGGCACCAGGCCTATAAAAGCCAGGTTATCCACCGCGGCGGAATCGCCGGATAAAATCCTCTCCCATGAGAGGCCGTCATCCGTGCTGCGCCAGAGATTGTGCTTCCCCCCGAAGGTAATCATGAATATATTGCTGCCAGTACCAGAGTCCGTCGACGGCGCAAAGTCGACTATGCTGGTGATGGCGGTATCTATCAGGCTGATTTGGTTCCAGCTTTGTCCCATGTCCCGGCTGATTGATAAGGCGCTGCCGCTGCCGCTGGTGGCGGCATATATCAGTCCGCTGGCGGTGAAATCAGGCGCCATCAATACGCCGGTGTCCGTGACGCCGGTGGGCTCTTTTTTACTTTTTCCCCATGAGATGCCGCCATCCGTGCTGATGTAGGTGCGGCAGCTGTCGGCGGCGCCGGCCAGCAGGATGGAATACTGACCATCGCAACAGACTGTCAACCCGGTAATATCGGTATTGATTTCACCGTAGGCGCTCCCGCAATTCAGGTCGGTAGCTATCGACTCCCCGGGCGCGTCGACGCCGTATATTTTATAGATATCTCCCTGCCCCGTCCCTGTGTCTACGGCTACAAAGTAATAGTTATTTCCCGAGCTGGTATCCGCATAATAATCCACCGGGAACGCAATCGCCGCCCCGCCAGCAATGGCTATGGCGCTGGGAGGGCTGGTGTTATCCTTATTTAATCTGGCCCGGCCGATAAAGGCGTTCCAGTCCGCATTGCCGATTTTATTGCAGACGAATGTATCTGTCTCATCGGTTGCCACGGCAACTATTTGCCGGTCGGCGGCGTAATTGGGCGAGAAAACTGCTGTATATACGTCATAGTTACCTGCGGCGCTGTCCGTCCAGGTGGGGATAATGTCTCCCTCATTCAATATATAAACCCCACCGTATTCCCCGCCATCCGTGTCCCTGGTGCTCACGGCTACGATGTTGCTATTCAGCCAGGTAGCGGTTACCGATGTCACTTCTATATTACCGGCCCCCGCCCCGCCGGGACTTGCCGGCAGCGGCAGGAAGCTCTTGCCACCATCGGTAGACCGGTATATTGCAGCCGTCGTGGCGTAATAGATGATGTTGCTATCGTATGGTGAAACTGCTATGTCCTTTATGGCATCCTGTATGTTGCCGATGCAGGACCATTTCAGCCCCCTGTCGGTGGATTTATATAGAGTAAAGGTAAGTCCTTTGCCGTAGGCGTACAGCGTGCCGTCGGCGGCCATGGTCAGGTGCTGGATATCGGAGCCGCCGGCTAATACCCAGCCTCCAGCCTCCCCCTCGGCGGGTATATCTACCCGCGTCCATCTTAAGGCCTGGGGAGTAGCAGAGAGTACCGGGCAGGGGATAAAAACAAAAAAATTAAGCAGGAGAATTGTGGTGATAGCGGCGGATATTATTGAAAATGCGGTCCGGGCATTATGTTTATTTGACACATGGCGAATTTTACTTAAAAAATATCCTAAAGTCAATATTTAGGGATAATTATTTTTATTTGAACATGGTTATGTCTGGAGTATATACTTGAAACGAGGTAATTATTGGAATATGGCAAACGCGGAAAGATACGCTAACGAAATCGATGAAGGCGCCGACTATGCAGGTTATCGGGAGGCCTTTCAGCTTATTTGCGATAACGTTAAAACCGCAGGCGTTGAAGAATTGTCCCTGGCTTTAGGTGTGGACCGTATCGCCGCCGCTGATATCGTCGCGGCGGTCAGCTATCCCTCCGCCGACGTTACTCTCAAGGACGGCTATGCCGTTGTCTCATCGGATGTTGCCAAAGCATCGGTAAAGCGTCCCGTGCGTTTACAAATCGTTGGTTCCGTCTACGCCGGCGGCAGGCATGATACGCAGGTCAAGCCCGGCAGCACGGTTAAAGTATGCTCCGGCGCCCCCATACCACCCGGCGCGGAAGCGGTGGTAGCGGAAGAGCTCTGCGAGGAAACATCCCCAGATGAGGTCCTAATCAAAGCGGATGCCGCTAAAGGCCGCAACATTCTGGCGGCCGGGGGA
>Ga0154649_1068_pt1 | contig 11960 bp, 10 predicted proteins | sample Rifle2008BG13ft_FD_116078 | JGI IMG/M metagenome (GOLD analysis project Ga0154649, IMG submission 116078) | Chloroflexi bacterium RBG_13_51_18
ACATAATACTGGTCACTCTTGGGGTCGAGGGCAAACTGGACGTTACAGCCGCCCTCGATACCCAGCGCCCGGATAATTTTGAGGCTGGCGCTACGCAGCATCTGGTACTCTTTATTGGTCAGAGTCTGGCTGGGAGCGACGACGATACTGTCGCCGGTATGCACGCCCATGGGGTCGAAGTTTTCCATATTACAAACGGTAATGCAGTTGTCAGCGCCGTCCCGCATGACTTCATATTCGATTTCTTTCCAGCCGGCCACGGATTTTTCCAGCAGCACCTGGTGAATCGGGCTGGTAGACAGACCCCTGGCGACCGATACCTCAAATTCCTCCATGTTGATAGCCATGCCGCTGCCGGTGCCGCCAAGGGTAAAGGCGGGGCGGATAATAAGGGGAAGGCCGATTTCCCTGGCTACCGCGATAGCCTGTTCCATGGTATTGACGCTGGCGCTGGCCGGCACGGGTTCCTCAATTTTAATTAATAAACGCTTAAAAAGCTCGCGGTCTTCTGCGGTTCTTATCGTTTCAATGGGGGTGCCCAGGCTTTTAACGTGGTATTTTTCCAGAACGCCGGCATCGGCCAATTCAATCGCAAGGTTGAGACCGGTCTGACCACCAAGGGTAGGTAATAAGCCATCGGGACGCTCCCGCTCGATGATGCGCGTTAAAGTTTTCAGGTTTAAAGGCTCGATATAGATAATATCGGCGACATCTTCATCGGTCATGATGGTGGCCGGGTTCGAATTAACGAGTAACGAGATGATACCCTCCTCCCGCATGGCTTTGCACGCCTGGGTGCCGGCGTAATCGAACTCCGCCGCTTGCCCGATGACGATGGGCCCCGAACCGATGATTAGGACTTTAGATGGTTTCAAAATTACTATTCCTTTAAGTTTTTGCTTTTTTTATCATCTCTAAAAATCTGTCAAAGAGGTAGGTGCTGTCCCAGGGACCGGGCGAAGCCTCCGAGTGATACTGGATAGCGAAAATAGGCAGCTCTTTATGCCGCAGGCCTTCAACCGTGCCGTCGTTGAGGTTGATGTGGGTTACTTCCAGTCTATCTTTAAGGCTATCAACATCCACAGCATAGCCGTGATTCTGCGCCGTGATATAGACCCGGCCGGAAGCCAGCTCGCGCACAGGATGGTTGCCGCCGCGGTGGCCGAACTTCAGCTTGTAGTTGCGGCCGCCAAAAGCGCGGGCGATGAGCTGGTTGCCAAGGCAGATGCCCATGATCGGTTTTTTATCAATCAGCTCTTTGACAGCAGTTACAATATAGTCCAGTAGCTCGGGGTCGCCGGGGCCGGGCGATAGGAGAATACCGTCCGGCTTTAGAGCAAGGATATCTTTGGCCGAAGTAGTACAGGGTACCACCGTTACGCGGCAGCCCAGCCGACTAAGAATTCGCAGGATGTTAAATTTAAGGCCGCAGTCCAGCGCTACGATGTTGTACTCCGGCGCGGCGCTCTCATTTTGCCAGTGGTAGGATTCCTTGGTGGATACCTCCCTGACGAAGTCGATAGAGCCGTAGTCCGGTGCTCTACGCAGTTCTTCTAGGGCCTGCTGCGGGGTCTTCTCGCTGGTTATCATTCCCATCATTACGCCGTGTGAGCGCAGCCGGCGGGTAATGGCGCGGGTATCCAAGCCGTAAAGACCCGGGGTGCCGCTTCTCTCCAGGTACCCGTGGACGGTCTCTTGGTTAAGGTAATGGCTGGGCTCGAGGCACTGCTCCCTGACCACAAAGCCCCGTACCTGTATCCGGTTCGACTCTATGTCCTGCTCGTTGATACCGTAGTTGCCGATAAGGGGATAGGTGGGGACTAAAATCTGGCCGGCATATGAGGGGTCGGTGAGCATTTCCTGGTAGCCGACCATGCTGGTACAAAAGACTACCTCACCAATGGCTTCAACCGGCGCGCCGAAGGCATAACCATGGTGCACCGAGCCGTCTTCAAGGATTAAAAAGGATTCTTTACTCATGATGATGCAATACCAGACAAGTTCATTAAAATTTTATCATAATCTTCATAGTTTCGCATTCGATGGTTGCTTCGGGAGCAGCTTTTTTATTAAACTTAATCAATATCTCTTTTGTATTCAAAAAAGCAATGGGAGGGGCGCCATTCCCCTCCCATTACCCACGCCCCCAGGGCGTAAAAGAGAGGAAAAAATAGATAGAATGCAAATATTTCAGTCCTTTTCTCCTACAATTTAAATAGCAGACTCGTTTCTATCGCCGGTGCGGACGCGCACGACAGTTTCCACCGGCATGATAAATATCTTGCCGTCGCCGGTTTCACCGGTGCGGGCATTCCTCACTATAGCATCGATAACCGGCCCTACATCTTCATCCAGCACCACCAGCTCTATCTTCAGCTTGGGCAGCAGGTCCACCCGGTATTCACCCACGCGCCACTGGAGAGTGATGCCCTTTTGTTTGCCACGACCGCTGACCTCGCTGACGGTCATGCCGTAGTAGCTTTTTTCTTCCAGAGCTTTCTTGACAGGCTCCAGCCTTTCTTCCCGGATAATCGCTTCAACCTTCTTCATCGGAGAAGACCTCCATAAGCTCTTTCGCCGTGCTGCGAAAGGTCAAGTCCGACCATTTCCTCATGCTGCCCCACCCTTAAGCCCATCGTCTTATCGACAAGTTTACCGAGTACCAGCGTGGCGACGAAGGTAAATCCACCGACGGATATTATACCGATCAACTGCTTAACCAGCTGCATAGCGTTGCCCATTATCAGGCCATCGGCCCCGGCGGAGTTGACGGATACAGTTGCAAAAATACCCGTCGCCAAAGCGCCCCAGATACCGCCCAGCCCGTGACAGGCAAAAACGTCCAGCGAATCGTCGACGCCGCGCTTTATCTTAAGAAGCGTCATGCCATAATAGGATATTACCGCGGCGGTAGCGCCGATAGGGATACCGGCCATCGGCGTCACATAGCCGGCGGCGGGGGTAATCGCTACCAGCCCCACCACCGCGCCCGTCACCGTGCCGAGGACGGTGGGGCGCTTGTGTAGCCAGCTGATTATCATCCAGGTGAAGGCCGCCGCTGACGCGGCAATGTTGGTGGCGACAAAGGCGCTGGAGGCGAGACCGCCGGATGTCAGCGCGCTGCCGGCGTTAAAACCGAACCACCCGAACCAGAGCAGTCCGGCGCCCAGCACGACCATGGGGATATTGTTGGGCTCCATGGCGTCGACACGAAAGCCGCGGCGCCGCCCCAGCAGCATCACCAGAGCCAGGGCCGAGACACCGGCATTGATATGGACTACCGTCCCACCGGCGAAATCAAGTGCCCCGAGACCCGCCAGCCAGCCGCCGCTGCCCCAGACCCAATGTGCGGTAGGGATATAGACGATAGTCAGCCAGAGGGCAGAAAATACCAGCAGAGCCCCGAACTTGACTCTTTCCACAATAGCGCCGGTAAAGAGGGCGACGGTAATGATGGCGAACATTGCCTGGAATATCATAAAAGCCAGGTGAGGGGTGGTGGTGGCATATATGGCCGACGGCTCCTGTCCCACGTTCATCAGTCCCAGAAAATTAAACCCGCCGATTATACCGCCGTGGTCAGTGCCGAAGCTTAGACTGTAGCCATAAAGCACCCAGAGGAGCCCCACCAATCCTAGAAAGGCGAAACTCATCATAATAGTGGAAAGAAGGTTTTTCCGCCGCACCATGCCGCCGTAAAAGAGCGCCAGGCCCGGCGTCATGAGCATCACGAGCGCTGCAGACATTAACAACCAGGCAGTATCACCGGTATTGATAGACATCTCGACCTCCTGATGGTCCTGATGTCTTCATTATATGAGGAAAATGTTACGCGGGGATTACAGAAAGGTTACATTTAGGTTAAGAACAGACCTACGGCTGGTCGCCTTTAATAAAACGGTAGCCGATGTTGCGTACGGTCTCGATATAGGTATGGCTGGCATCCTCGATTTTACTGCGCAGTCGACGCATATGTACATCCACGGTGCGGTCGCCGCCGTAATAATCATACCCCCAGATTTTATCCAGCAGCGCCTCGCGTGTGAAAACCCTGCCCCGGTGACCGGACATTAATTTTAGAAGTTCGTATTCTTTATAAGTAAGGTCGGCTTTTTTGCCGTCGACGGTTACTTCGCAGGTTACAAGGTCAATAGTCAATCCATCGCAACGTATTATCTCATCGCTATTGGATTCCCCGTTTTTAAGCAACAGGCGTTTTACCCTTTGAAAAAGTTCGGTTTCATCATAGGGATAGATGATAAAATCATCGATTTCCGGGTAATCATCAAGACCGGCGATGTTTTCCGCCGCAATCAAAGCCATTACCGGCAGTTTCTTTTGTTTTTTTAAATCCAGGATTGATTCCCAGACGCTTGTATCGAGTTGGCGGCTGCTATCGACGAGAATAAGGTGCGGCGGCTGGCGGTTAATTACAGTTTGAACGTCATCCATGGGAACAATCACGCAATCGTAGCCGCTGTGAGAAATCTCCCGCTGCATGGAGTCCGTTATTTCAGCATCCTGGCTGATAATCAGTACACGTTCCATAGCGCTACTTACGTTTACCGGCGTCTTCAATTGTATTTTACCGCTATTCACTGCAGATACTGACATCATACACCTTAATCAACTAATATGCATACAGTCGGCCGTAAGGACGGAGCCAGCGAGGATAGAGCTTCTTAAAATTGCCGTTCAGTATATCGTCGGCGTTGTAGCCGAATAATCTGGCGAATTCAGTTACATGTTCCTTGAGGGCGGCATTGTCTTTTTCACTTAGTTTGGCGACGCCGACTTCCTTGCCGAGATGGTAGGCCGGGATATTGCCGCGCACGTAAATAACCCCGCCGTGCATCCCCGTGCCGACGTATTTAGAAAGGTGGTCCTGGCCTTCCTTCAGGTTCATGCCCAGCAGGATAATAGTCCCTCCGGCCATGTATTCCCCCAGGAAGTCCTGGGCGGTCCCGCCGATGACGATGACGGGCTTTTTACTCTTGTACTCTTTCATGTGGATGCCGCCCCGGTAGCCGACATTGTCCCGAACAAAAATTTTCCCACCCCGGGCGGAAAGCCCAACGGTATCCCCGGCGCGCCCGTGGACGATTATTTCGCCTTCATTCATGGTATTGCCGCAGCCGTCCTGCGCGTTGCCGTGAACGATAATGCGGGGTCCGTTCATGAAGGCGCCGAGGTCGTTGCCGGGCGTGCCGAATATCTCGACGAGCACCGGCTTATTCAAATCGGTGCCGATATACCGCTGCCCGTGCACATTAGTCAATTCGATTTTAGCGGCGCCGTCAGCGATGGTGTCTCTCAAACGGGCATTCAAGTCCCGGTAATAAATACCGGCGGCATCGATTTTTATTATCTTTTCACGAATATTTGTCATATTTAACTGCCCGCCATTTTTATGCCCAGGATTTCAAGCTCGGTATCGGATAAGCCGATGCCGCGGAGGTGCAAACGGTTGCCCCGCAGGCTTTCCAGCGCATTGACGCCGAGCCCGCCGAGAATATCCTTAAGCTCGATACTCCAGCCGCGGAGCAAGTTGGCCGCGCGCCTGGCGCCGATTTCCGGATTAATACGCTTGGTCAGGCGCAGGTCGGTGGTGCAGATGCCCCAGGCGCATTTGCCGGTATGGCACTGCTGGCAGACATGGCAGCCCAGCGATATGAGGGCAGCCGTCCCGATATATACGGCGTCGGCGCCGAGAGCGATAGCCTTGGCTACATCGCCGCTACTGCGGATACCGCCGGAGACCACGATAGAGGCCTGGTGGCGTATGCCCTCCTGCCTCAAGCGGCTGTCCACCGAGGCGAGCGCCAGCTCGATGGGGATGCCAACGTTATCCCGTATCACCTTGGGCGCCGCGCCGGTAGCCCCGCGCAGGCCGTCAAGGACAACGATATCCGCACCGCCCCGGACAATGCCGCTGGCAATGGCGGCGGCGTTGTGGACGGCGGCAATTTTCACCGATATCGGTTTGGTGTAGTTGGTAGCTTCTTTTAGCGCATAGATAAGCTGCGCCAGGTCTTCGATGGAATAAATATCATGCTGGGGCGCCGGCGATATAGCGTCGGTGCCTTCGGGAATCATACGCGTCAGCGAAACATCGGCGCTGACCTTTTCGCCCGGAAGGTGCCCGCCGATGCCCGGCTTGGCGCCCTGTCCTATCTTAATTTCCACTATCCTGGCGGCATCCAGGTAATCGACATGGACGCCGAAGCGCCCGGAGGCCACCTGGACAATGGTGTTATCACCGTATTTATACAGGCTGGGGTGCAGACCGCCCTCGCCGGTATTCCAGAGCGTGCCCATTTCCGTGGCCGCCCTGGCGAGAGATTCATGCACGTTGAGGCTTACCGCCCCGTAAGACATGGCGGAAAACATCACCGGCACTTCCAGCCTGACCTGCGGCGCTATTTTAGTTTTTAATTCATGCGTGCCCGGCTCCAACTCCAGGCTTTCCGGCTTGCGCCCCAGGTAGGTGGTAAGCTCCATCGGCTCCCGCAGGGGGTCGATGGAAGGATTGGTCACCTGGCTGGCGTTAAGCAAGATGTGGTCCCAGTAAATACGCTGGGATTTATCGTCGCCCATACCGGTGAGTAGCACGCCGCCGGTCTCCGCCTGCTTATTGATGTCCTCGATAATATCCGGTCGCCAGTTATAATTGCCGCGGTAGTCCAGCGGGTGGTAGGTCACCCGGATAGCATCGGTAGGGCAGAACACTTCACAGCGGTGGCAGCCTGTGCACAGTTCCTCGCGGCTTTTCACTTTGTTTTCTTCGGCATCGTAGTAGTTTGCCCCGAAACTGCACTGGTTGACGCACACCTGGCACTGGATGCAGCGTTCCTCATCTCTATCTATATGAAATTTAGGCGATACGAATGTTTTCATTTTATCTCCTACCTCCCTTCACAGCTACCCCGTATCACGCTCCCTAGCGCGATAGTGCTTCCTTTTTTCCTTTCGAAGACTGTAATCTGGATTCCGGTTTTAGTCGACCGATAACCGGCTCGCCGCCCATTGGCGACCAGGCGGTGTCAAGTTCCGGGGATATAAGGCGGATAGCGGACTCCTCCGATGAAAGATAAAGCATATCGCCTTTTTCCCCCACGGTCAGCGGGCGCAGTCGAATGCGGTCGGTTAGGCCTATCATCTCGCCGTTGTGGGCAATAACTACAGCGAAGGGCCCGTTTAATAGCAGGCTGCCGTATGTCTGGCGTATAGCCCGCATCAGATTCTGTTCTTCCTCCGGCATCCGCTCGATTTCATCCCAGAACGGCGCGGCCAGCACTTTAACGGCTATTTCCAAGGGGAGGTTATGCTTGCGCATAAGCAGGTCTACCGCATAAGCGATGACCTCCGTATCCGTCTGCATGGTGCACTGGTAGCCGAACTGCTCCAGGTAGCGGCGGTTGATGCCGTAGGATGAAATTTCACCGTTGTGCACCACCGTCCAGTCCAGTATCGAGAAGGGATGCGCGCCGCCCCACCACGCCACCGTATTGGTGGGGAAACGGCCGTGGGCGGTCCACAGATATGCCTGGTACTGCTCCAGTTTAAAATACTCGGCTATTTCCTCCGGGTAGCCAACCCCCTTAAAAACGGCCATGTTTTTGCCGCTGGAAAAGACGAAGCTGTCATTGCCGCTGGTATTGATTTCCATGACTCTGGCAACCACATAATCATCGGCGGACTGGTTTTCCGGCAGGCTTTGCGGAGGGTCCACAAAATAGCGCCAGACCAGCGGGGGATTCTTGATAACGGCCGTCTGGCGGACGGGCACTTCCTCCTGCCAGGCTACGCTAAAGCGGTCGCGCAGGAATTCTTCCGTTTCCAGCTTGCTCTGGCTGCTAAGGTACATAAGATGCAGCGCATATTTGTCAGGGTGTTCCGGGTAAAGTCCGTATACGGCGAAGCCGCCGCCCAGCCCGTTGCCGCGGTCGTGCATATTGGCGATAGCCTTAATGACGCCCTCGCCGGAAAATCTCCGGCCGGACCTGTCCATAGCGCCAAAAATAGAGCAGGCGTCGATTACTTTATCATCGTTATATGTATTATTTATTCGGGTAAGATTTTTCATTTAGTTCCTTCCGGAAAATGTAGCTAGTCTCCAATGATGGGCTCTTCCGGCGGCTCGGTGGTGGTAATGAGGACGGCCGAAGCGGAGGGCTTAGCCAGTTTGGCGCGCCAGGCAGCCTCGGGAAGCGAAGCCAGGCCGAAATCATCGGCAACGAGAGCCTGCTTGTAATCATTAACGTTAATGCCGTCTTTCATCAGGTTATAGATAATCCCCGATTTTTCAATATCCCCGGCGAAGGCAAAGCCCGCCAGTTTACCCTTTTTTAAAATAACCTTGCGGTAGACTCCGTTATGCCGGGCGATAATGGTCTCATAGGTGTTATCGGGCGGGTTTACCAGCCCGGCGGAAACAATATTCAGCCCGAAGTATTTCAGGGCGTTCATAGCGGTACCACCGGCGTACTCTGTCTTTTTTCCCGCCATGTTGAGGCCGGCTACCCGACCGCCTTCATAGGCGTTGGGCCATACAGGGGTGGGTCGGTTTTCACCCAGCACAAAGTCATACGCCTCGGCGGCGTCACCGCAGGCATAAATATCCGCCGATGAAGTGGCCATAGTCCTATCAACGACGATGCCGCGGTTGGTCTTGATTTTGCCGCTGGTGGCTAAATCGAGTCGCGGCCTGACGCCGATGGCTATTATTACCATGTCAGCCGGCAATGCGCGGCCATCGTCTAAAGCTACGCCGCTGACTTCTCCGGCAATGTGGCTGTTCATTTTCGTTGCGGTATGTCCGGTGATAATATTTACACCTACATGGGACAGGGCATCCGCTTCCAGCGCCGATGCCTCCGTATCAAGAATAGTATTGAGAATATAGTCTTTCATTTCTATAATCGTGACTTCCACCCCCCGCTTCACCAGCGCCTCGGTGACGCTTACGCCTATCAGCCCTCCGCCGATGACTACGGCTTTAACAGTCCTGCGGTACTTATTGAGGAATTCATCAATGGCTTTGGCATCATCGAGCTTGTTGTAGGTGAAGACGCCTTTCAACTGCATTCCTTCCATCGAGGGGATAATTGGCGCGCCGCCGGTAGCCAGCAGCAGTTTTTGCCACTTAATCAACCTGCCGCTTTCCAGTTTCAGCGTATGTTCCGACGGCTTTACCCCGACCGATTTTTCCCCGAGAATGGTTTTTATCTTGTTCTTTTCATAGAAATCCGGTTTGCGGTAAAGCATCTTTTCCACGGGATAAGGATGCGCCAGATATTCGGAAATAAGCGGCCGGGAATAGGCAGGGTAAGGCTCATCGGAGACGATGGCAATCGCCCCGACCCTGTCTACCTCGCGGATAGCCTCGGCAGCGCCGATACCCCCCGCCGAGTTACCGATTATTAGGTATTTAACCTGATTAACGGCGGGCATCTCTCGCTACCCCGCTTACGTCAGCTTCTTCTTCCATGTAGACCAGCGCCTCGTTGGGGCAATTGGCCACGCAGACAGGAATTTCTTCATCCTGGCAAAGGTCGCACTTGACCATTTTCTTTAGAGATTTATCCAGTTTAGGCACGCCCAGCGGGCAGACCAGCGAACAGGTGCCGCAGCCGATACACCGCTCTTCATCCACCGTTACCAGTGAAGTAGCGGGGTCTCTCGTTAACGCACCGGTAAGACACGCCCTGACACACGGTTCATCGGCGCAGTGTTCACAACGTACGGAAAGAGATACGATGCCGCTTTCATCCACGCGGATTCTCGATAGAGCCCGCGGGGACTCTTTTTTATAGGCTTTTACCAGGTCTTTGGTCTTGGCGTGTTTCAACAGGCAGTACACCTCGCAGAGATGACAGCCCATGCAGACCTGTTCGTTCACAAATACTTTTTTCATTTCCGCACAATATTCCCGTTCTTTGGTTATACCCGTCAGTGTACCCTAATCTCACTATTATAACAACCAATTAAAGGGTCCCAATATGACAAAGGTCACGATATCGGCTAACGGGCATCAAGAATGCTCATCGCCTCGTCGCGGTAAGCCTCCATCAGGTAAGGAATGCCGGTTATTTTGGCGCATTCTTCGGTCAGCGACATCAGTTCTTCGCGGCCGATGGCCGGCACGCTGAAGCACCTGGCGCCTGCCATAATCTGCTGGAGTCCGACGCGTATCTTTTCGCTGTAGCTGAATACACCCAGTGCACCGAGGGGAATATTCTTCATTTCATTAGCGCCCACCAGGGATTTGACCTCTTCATAACAGACGAATATTTCTTCCGGCGTAGAGCCGAACTGGCTGACCGTATTGGGCAGTTTGCCTTCTTTAAGCCACTGGGCGATATTCTTGCCGACCATGCCCGGAATCATCAGCGCACGCCCCATGCATACCGCTTTGGCGTAGGGCGCTCCGAGCGCCAGCGCCTTGAAGACGCCGTCCTCGCTGCTGAAGCCGCCGGCGAAGGCGATATCCGGCACACGCTCGCCTTTATCAGCAAGCCTCTTGCAGAATTCATAAGCCGCGGCATGCAGATAGAGTGTGGGCATACCCCATTCTTCCATCATGCGCCAGGGGCTCATGCCGGTGCCGCCGCCGGCGCCGTCGAAGGTCAGCAGGTCGATTTTTGCCTTAGAACTCCACTTAATGGCCATCGCCAGCTCGCGCAGGCCGTAGGCGCCCGTTTTTAACGTGATGCGCTTGAAACCCAGTTTGCGCAACCGGTTGACTTCATTATAAAATCCTTTTTCATCAATAAAGCCGAGTCGGCTGTGACGCTCAAATTCTTTCAGCGAGCCGTCCTTAAAGCTTGCCTGGCTGACAGGGCTGGAGGGGTCGGGGGTGACGATATAGCCGCGTTTTTGCAGCTCGAGGGCGCGCTCCAGGCTATTGACTTTGATTTCTCCGCCGATACACTTGGCGCCCTGCCCCCACTTCAACTCGATAGTGTCCAGACCGTGCTTTTTACTGACGTATTCGGCTACTCCAAGACGGGTATCCTCGACATTCATCTGCACCAGGATTTCGCCGTAGCCGCGATGGTAGCGCTTGTAGATTTCAATGCGGCGGTCCATATCCGGTGCCGAGGTGATTTTTCCTTTAGCGTCAAGCTGAAGTTGCGGGTCGATGCCGCAAACGTTCTCGCCGCAGACCAGGGTCACGCCGCTTAAGGCGGCGCCGATGGCAAAATGTTCCCAGTTTTTACGGGCAATTTCCGTGGAGCCCAATGCCCCGGTGAATATAGGCACTCTCATCTTGACTTTCTTATCCCAGCCGTATTCGGTCTCGGTGTTTACCGCCGGGAAAATGGCGGAATCCGAGTCGCCTTTGACGCCCTTAGGCAGTCCCTCCGCACCCAGCGCATAACCCTGGATATTAAGATGCGAGTAGTCAACAGGATAGTCCTTGTCGCCCCCGGCGGTGATGTCTCCGAAAGGTCCCGGATAAATCAACTCTCTGCTGCGGAAGGTGGCTTTAAACACCTCGCAGTTACCGGTACAACCGTCGATACACCGCGAGCATATACCGCTCATGGGCGCGACGTTCCGAGAACGATTGGCGGTCCTCGTGGCGTCATTGGCATTGGGTCTCTGCAGATTCATTTTTTCTTCTCTCCTTTTTATTTAGCTCTACTTCTGTTTGAAGCAGAATATTTCCCGATTTTAAGTTGCAGATGGCGTCTGCGTATTTTTCACTTTTATAGTCCCGGCTGGAGAGAAAGACATAGAAATACGGCAACCGTTTGCCGTATTATTCATCATAGCATAGCTGTTTACGTTTGTCAACATAGATAATATTGCCCGTTAAATCACTAAAAGGTACAAAATACAATTGTATTTCGGGTGCTGGATGACGGGAGGGGTCAAAATAATTTATCTTAAATCAGGGAGGTTGTCAATTAAGATGGTGGGCGGTACAGGACTCGAACCTGTGGCCTTCAGTG
>Ga0154649_1029_pt2 | contig 11819 bp, 12 predicted proteins | sample Rifle2008BG13ft_FD_116078 | JGI IMG/M metagenome (GOLD analysis project Ga0154649, IMG submission 116078) | Chloroflexi bacterium RBG_13_51_18
TACCACTATTAAAGAACGCAGTTAGAGAGAACTAGCGTCCCCACCCCTCTCTCAATGACCCTGCTCCACACATTATAGCAATCATCATGTAAGGCTTGCGGAATTTCTTAAGCCTCGAAGGTCCATGAGGCACGCCGCGGGGTATAAAAAGCGCACTAGTAGTATCAAAGGTCAGGGGCTGGCCACCGACAAAGAACTCCAATTCAGCTCCCAGGTCTTCCGGATTTTGCGGGGCGCCGCCGAGGTGCAGGATAATTTCATCGAAATCATGGGTCATCTCTTTCATCCCGGCGCCGGCGGATTTTAAGACAGGCGTGCCGAATGTCCACTGGAATTCTATGTAGTATTTAACGCCCGGCACCTGCACGCCGCTCATAAACGTCATAGCGGGGCTGGTACGTCCGGATTTATACAGTGAACCCGCTTCGCGAACGGGGCTACGTACCGCATACTGCTCAAAATCAAAGTCTTTTGTTTTCTTTGGGGGGGCGATTTTTTTATTGTGGATGCCGCTTTCGCCCCAAGCTTCGCCGGCGCTACCGGTGCCGATCATGATAGCCATCTGGAGGTGGGGATATTGAAATTTTTTCCAGATTACAGGGCCGTGGGGAGTACCCTTAGGGATAAAAAAAGTAGTTGAAGTATTAAAGGCAACAGGCTGTCCGCCAACGTAAAATTCCACCTCTCCGCCGAGCACCTGCGGTGTCCTGTAATTGCCGCCTAAGTGCATAACAATCTCATCGAAGTCGTGGACATGCTCATACAAGCTGGGGTTAGGGTCGGGGATGCCGTATATCCAGCCGGGCTCCATATAGTGATTAGACCCCGGTACCTGCTTATTACTCATCATGGTCATGGTGGGACTCTGGCGGTTTTTCGTGCCGCCGAAAGCTTCATAAAGAGGCTTTCTGACGAGGTATTTTTCATAGTTGATTTTTGGCATAGAATTCACTCCGCTAAAGTATTTGAGCTAATGATAACGATAAAGACATGAAGTGTCAAAAAGGGGACGACTTTACATGTTTACGCAGCAATAATATAATACTGGGATTAATACAGTTTACGCGGGGAGATATGTCAGACGATGCGGAATTAACCAGTTATGATTCGATAGTTATCGAGGATTATCTGGAACACGTAGAACGTCCATTTTCCTGGAACAATCTTTATGAAAGACCGGCCGTGATAGCCCGTCTGCCATCGCTAAAGGGAAAAAACGTGCTGGATACAGGCTGCGCCTCCGGATTCTTCACGGAATACGCCCTGAAAAACGGCGCCAGAGTTACTGCGGTAGACATCAGCAAGGTGATGACAGAACGGCTAGTCGCCCGAATAAAATCAGTTAAACTAACGATATTCTGCGCGGACATTTCGCGACCGATGTCATTTCTGAAATCCAACACTTACGATTGCGTTATCTGCTCCCTAGTTTTGCATTATATTAAAGACTGGGAGCCTTTACTAGCGGAACTGCACCGAGTATTGAAAAAAGGCGGCAGGCTGGTTATTTCCACCCACCACCCTTTCGAAATGTACCAGTACCTCAAACTACCAAGCTATTATGATTTCAAGATGGTGGAAGACACCTGGGGCTCCAGCGGCCCGCGGCCATTTAAAGTACATTACTATGTACGCCCGCTGAAAGAAGTACTCCGCCCGATAGTAAGGTCTAAATTTAATATCATCAGCATCGATGAACCATTACCAACGAAAGAATGCAAGGAACTGGCACCAGAGGTATACAAGCGGCTGATGGAAAGACCGGGGTTTTTATTCATCGTGCTGGAGAAATGAGCAACGGATAATATGTCAGAAGAGCAAGATGTGATTAACAAATTAGTTAAATGGGCGAAGAGAAAAGCGGATATCCGGGCTTTGCTGCTGACAAGTTCCCGCACCAATCCGCAGTCGGTGATAGATGAATTTACCGACTACGATGTTATTGTGGTAGTGAAGGAGATAAAACCATACCTTGATGACGAAAGCTGGCTGGGGGAATTTGGCAAGATACTGGTTCTGTACAGGGACCCGGTCGAGATAAGGTACGGGTATGAAAGGTTCATCAGGGTTACGCAGTACGAGGACGGACTGAAGATAGATTTTACCCTCTGGCCGGTGGATTTATTGAAACATGTGGCGGGGATGGAAAAGCTGCCGGACTACATCGACGACGGATATAAGGTACTACTGGACAAGGACGGGTTGACGCGGGGCATGAAAGAGCCTTCCTACCGGGCGTTCGTTCCCAAACCACCGACGGAAGGAGAGTATCTTCAATTTGTAGAGGAGTTTTTTTCAAATGCGCCTTATGCAGCCAAGTATATACGCCGCGGCGACCTGTTCCCGCTTAAAGGCATGCTGAATTTTATGAGACACGAAAAACTGTGCAGGATACTGGAGTGGGAGGTAGAAATAGACCATGACTGGTCGTTGAAGCAGGGGCAGTACGGCAAAGGACTGCAAAAATATCTTGAGAAAGAAATCATCAAAGAACTACAAAAGACGTTCGAGGGGGGAGGGGATGAAACTTACTGGGAGGAGCTTTATAACACCATAGAGATATTCCGCAAAACAGCTAAAGAGGTGGGCAGAGGCTTAGGATATGCCTATCCCGAAGATATAGACACACGCGTGATGAAATATTTAGAGAAAGTCAGAAATCTGGAGTTGCTCTAGACCCGTTGGGTCATCTGGTAGGACTTTCCCTCGGTGACGATGGAAGGGGCGATAACCATCTCGGCTTTATGCATTTCCCGGATAGTGCCGGCGCCGCAGAAACCCATCGCGGTGCGTAAAGCGCCGACGAGGTTTTCCGAGCCGTGGGTGAGGGAGGTAGGCCCGAAGAGGAGTTTTTCCAGAGTAGTGTTGGTGCCCACTTTAATGCGTGTACCGCGGGGGAGAGCGGGGTGGGGATGAGACATGCCCCAGTGATAGCCGCGACCAGGGGCTTCTTTAGTCTGGGCGAAGGGCGAACCTATCATCACGGCGTCAGTGCCGGCGGCAAAAGCCTTACAGACATCGCCGCCCTTGCGCAGGCCGCCGTCGGTAATAATCGGTATATATTTACCGGACTCTTTAAAGTATTCGTCCCGCGCCGCCGCGCAGTCGATAGTAGCGGTTATCTGCGGAACGCCGATGCCGAGGACTTCACGACTGGTGCAGGCAGCGCCGGGGCCGACGCCGACAAAAACACCGGCGATGCCGGTCTGCATCAGTTCCAGGCAGGCGGTATAGCTGACACAATTGCCGACGACAACCGGCATCTTAATCTGCTTGCTGATTTCAGAGAAAACCAAGCCGCGGTAGCTCTTGGAGATATGGCGGGCGCTGGTAACGGTGGACTGCACCACCAGAATATCGCCGCCGGCTTCCGCAACGATGGGGGCCAGTCGCTTAGTATTGGCGGGGATTAAAGATATGGCACAGACAGCGCCGGCTTTTTTGATTGCCCTGACTCTATCACCGACGAGGTTTTCTTTAATCGGCTCTTTATAGATTTTTTGCATCAAAGCGGTAACTTCGGAGTCGCTGGCCTTGGCGATTTTATCAAGCACTTCATCGGGATTCTCATAGCGCGCCTGGATGCCGTCCATATTAAGAACGCCGAGCCCGCCCATCTTGTTGATTTGAATGGCCAGTTTCACATCGACGACGGAGTCCATAGCGGAGGTAAGAAAAGGAATCGAAAAAGTGAAGTCGCCGATACGGAATTCGGTGTTAGTCTGGTCGGGGTTGAGGGTGACATCCCCGGGCACGATGGCAACTTCGTCAAAGCCGTAAGACTGACGGAGCTGTTTGAACTTAGGAGAAGCTTTTGCGCTGCACATATATGTGCTATTTATTATAACAAAATTTTTAAATATTATGCAAGTAAGAATTTTCTATGGGTCAATTCATTTCTTTTGACTTCCCGCAGGAATAATTTCCTCCCGACAGGTTGACAATTTTATATATGGACTATATAATTCGGTCACACAGAATATAATAAGGATAGAGCATGTTTTTACTCTTCATGTTGTTCGGACTGGTATTCCTGATTTCCGGGGGAATCGGGCTATTTTATACCAACGCCAACCTGGTTGCCTGGAGCACGCTGTGGGTCTTCGGGAATCTCACCTTCGGGACATTCGCGCTATTCGGCGTGCTGATATTGTTTTTTCTGGCATTTTTTAACGCGGAAATCGATAGATAGAAAACCAGGGCAATACGAAGCCGCTATCTGTTTTATACCAATACGCTCCGCCCAAACGGCCATTCCGACGTAAAGAATAGACAGGCAGAGGCGTATCTCCTATAATGATTATGTCAGGATAACACAAAATGCCCATTCTTTACGTTGTAGCCACACCAATAGGCAATCTTGAGGATGTCTCGCTGCGGGCGCTCCGCGTGCTGCGCGAGGTGAAACTGATTGCCGCCGAAGACACCCGCAAGACGAGACGTTTATTGACCGCCTACGATATAAAAACACCCATGACCAGCTATTACGAACACAATAAACTGACCAAGCTGGACTATATCCTCGGGCGGTTAAAGGAATGGGACGTAGCGCTGGTCTCCGAGGCGGGGATGCCAGGCATTTCCGACCCCGGCTATGAGCTTATAGCCGCGGCCAGCAAATTAAACATAACTATCGTCCCGATTCCGGGGGCTTCCGCGATAACGACGGCGCTGGCAGTATCCGGTCTGCCGACGGACAGGTTCACTTTCATAGGCTTTCTACCAAATAAAGCAACGGCGCGGCGTCGTGCGCTGGAAGCGATAAAGGACGAAACCGGCACCATCATCGCGCTGGAAGCGCCGCACCGCATCGCGGTAACTCTGCAAGACATACTACAGATAATGGGCGACCGGCGTATCGCCGTCTGCCGGGAGCTGACCAAATTACACGAGGAAATCTTCCGGGGGACGGTGGGGGAGGCAATAAAGCACTTTGCCACGCCGCGGGGCGAGTTTACTCTGGTAATACAGGGCAAGGGAACGAAGGAAAAGCCCCGGTTAACGGAAGATATCGAAAGGCAACTGCACCAGCTGTACCTCGGGGGGGCTACCGCCAAGGAAGCCGTCAGCACCGTGGCTGGAGAGACGGGGCTGAAGAAAAAAGAGCTATACCAGACCTGGCTTAGACTGGACAAGGTCTGGGAGAGAAACAGATAAAATACGCGTAAAATGAGATAAGGAGCAAACAAATGCGTCGTGGTTGTGTATCTTTAGGCGAGATAAAATGCGATGGCTGCAAGAAGCCCATCCCCTATCCCGACCGCTACCTGGCTATTAATGAAAAGGGCGGCAAAGAGGACGAGGAGGGGGACACCAAGCGCTACTGCGTAGAGTGCTGCCTGAAAAAAGGTTATGCCCAGTATAAAGAAGAGAAAGGTGAAAAGATACTGACCTTTTTCTAGGTCGGGGAAACCTCCTGAATATGAGCGAAAAGATTTTCATCGGGGTGGGATGGCCATACGCCAACGGCCTGCTGCACCTGGGGCATCTCGCCGGAGCCAATTTGCCGGCGGATATCTTCGCCCGGTATCACCGCCTTAAAGGGAACGAGGTGTTGATGGTATCAGGCTCGGACCAGCACGGCACGCCGATAACAATTAAAGCCGAACAGGAAGGCAAAACCCCAGCAGAGATCGCCGAACGCTATCACCGCGCCTTTTTAGAGGTCTGGGAAAAACTGGGGATTTCCTGGGATTTGTACACTTCTACAACGACCACGAATCATGCCGCAGTAACGCATGATATATTCCAGACACTTCTAAAGCACGATTATATTTATAAGTCGAGCACCTCACAGCCATACTGCCCGAAGTGCCAGCGCTTCCTGCCCGACCGGTACGTAGAGGGTACATGCCCGCACTGCGGCGATACCGGCGCCCGGGGCGACCAGTGCGATACCTGCGGTAAACCTCTCAATGCCGCCGAGATAAAGGAACCACGCTGCCGGCACTGCGGCACGCCGCCAGAATTCCGCGAGACGGAGCACCTGTTTTTCAAGTTGAGCGCTTTCCAGGACAGGCTGCTGGACTGGGTGCAAGCGCAAAAACACTGGCGAACGAACGTACAGAACTTCACACTCGGCTTCCTCAAGGAGGGGCTGAACGACCGGGCGATAACGCGGGACATCGACTGGGGCGTTACCGTGCCGCTGCCGGGATTCGAGAACAAGCGGTTTTATGTCTGGTTTGAAAATATAATCGGCTACCTTTCCGCCAGCAAAGAGTGGGCAAAAAAGCAGGGCGACCCCGAAAAGTGGCGCCGGTTCTGGCAGGGAGATGCCAGAGGTTATTACTTCATCGGCAAGGATAATATCGTTTTTCATACGATGAACTGGCCTGCGATGCTGATGGGCTATGACGGGCTCAACCTGCCTTACGATGTGCCGGCCAATGAATTCCTGACTATCGAAAGCAAGAAAGGCTCCAAGAGCCGCAACTGGGCGATATGGGTGCCGGACTACCTCTCCCGCTACGACCCCGACCCGCTAAGATATATACTCTCCATCAACATGCCGGAGACCAGCGATACCGATTTTTCCTGGCGGGAGTTCGTACGCCGCAACAATGACGAGCTGGTAGCAACCTACGGCAACCTGGTGAACCGCGTGCTGACTTTTACCTATAAAAACTACGATGGGTGCGTACCGGAGGCCGGTAATTTCGACGATTCAGATAAAAATCTTATCGATAGCGCGGACGCCTGTATTGAAAAAGTGGGAGAGTCCATAGCACAATGCAGTTTCAAGCAGGCAATCCAAACCGCCATGTCACTGGCACAGCAGGCCAACCGCTACCTGGATGACAAAGCGCCGTGGAAAAAAATCAAGGAAGATAAACGCGCGGCGGCAACTTCACTGTACGCCGCCATCAATGCCATCTCCCGCCTGAAAACAATGCTGTCTCCGTTCCTGCCTTTCAGCTCGCAGAAAGTGCACGAATATCTTGGATTTAACGGCAAACTAGAAGATGCCGGGTGGATACCACAAACGGTACCACCGGGGCAAAAATTAAGGGAGCCGAAACCACTCTTTGTCAAACTCGATGAGAGCGTTATCGAAGAGGAGACGAAAAGACTTGGAACTTAAGCAGATTTACGCACCAATTCAGAAAGATTTAGATAAAGTCAAAGATACATTAAAGTCCATCAGCCGGATAGATTACGAGTGGCTTTCCAAGCAGCTAAACTACATCGTCAGCGAGACGGGCAAAGGAATGAGACCGGCGCTGACGCTGCTGGCCGGCAAGCTGTATCATTATAACCTTACCTACCTGCTACCGATGTCGGTCTCCGTGGAGCTGATGCACACGGCCACGCTGGTGCATGACGACGCTATCGACAAGGCATCGACGCGGCGGGGGCAGGTAACCATTAACAGCAAGTGGGGGGACGAAATTGCGATATTGATGGGCGACTTCTTATTCGCTAAAGCCGGCGAGTTCGTGTCCGATACCCAGACACCAAGGGTGATAAAGCTGTTTTCCCAGACACTGGGCATCATATCCAGCGGCGAGATCGGGCAATTCCGCGGGGCATACAACATCAACCAAGACCGCGACAGTTATTACCGGCGTATCTACCGGAAGACAGGCTCGCTGTTTTCCCTGGCAACACAATCGGGGGCGATTCTGGGCAAAGCGCCTGAAGAGTCGGTAGCGATAATGAAAGAGTACGCCGATAACCTGGGTATCGCTTTCCAGGTCGTGGACGATATCCTGGACTTTACCAGCACGGCGGAAGCCCTAGGCAAGCCGGTCGGCTCCGACCTGATACAGGGGACGCTGACACTACCGGCTATATTCATCATCGAGCGCAACCCGAAGGATAACCCGGTAGGACGATTCTTCAAAAACAGGGATAAAAAAGACGTGGCGGAAGCCATCGACATCGTGAAAAATACGGGGATAATCAAAGAGTGCTATAAAATCGCCGGAGATTACTGCGAAAAAGCCTGCCGCAATCTTAAGTCATTACCGGATGTTGAAAGCCGCCGGGCGTTCTACGATCTGGCCGAGTTCGTGATTAAACAGGGAATGTAAAAAAATAGCCAATAACCAAGATACAATAACCAAACAAAATTCAAAACTCAAAGGTCAAAAATCAAAAGATGGGTTAAAAGCGGAGTCAGAGATTGCCACGTCCTTGTTCGGAAGGACTCGGAATGACAGTGGGCGGAGTTAGTGCCCTTCCCAGATAGTGCCGTCGAGATAGGTCTCTTTCTTTGCCGTGGGCAGCTTTTCCTTAAAAAGGTCGACGGCGTAGCCAACGGCGGCCAGGCCTTCACCGCGATGAGCCGCCGCGACAGCCACCACAAGATTGATATCACCCACGTTCAGCACACCTACGCGGTGATAGATGACCACGTTATTCACCGGGTATTTGCGGCCGATTTCTGAAGCGATTTCATTCAACCTTTCCGCGGCTTTACCATCAGCATCAGTGTATTCCACGGAATAGACCGATTTGCCCCGGGAGTTATCACGGATTAGGCCGACATAGGTGACAACACAGCCACTATCGGGAGTTTTAGCGTGGTTTACCACGTCTTCGGGTGAAATAGGCCGGTCAGTTATTTGAATCATGATAGCTTGATAAACAGCCGTTAATCGGATGGAGCGGGAGTTTGCTTGGGGACAAGCTGGGGCTTCGCCGGGGCTTTCTTGGGCTGAAGCACCTTTTCGCCTTCAGCAACGGGCTTTACCGGCACCGGAATATTCGTCTTTTTGACTCTTTTTACAGGTTTAGACAAGCCGATATCACCGAAAACCTGCTCCAGACCTTCACCTTCAAGAGTTTCCTGATTAATAAGTTTGGTAGCAAGTTGCTTCAATTTCGGCTTGTTTTTCGTCAGAATACCTACGGCGCACTTGCGGCCTTCTACAATGAGAAGGTCAATCTCCCGGTCAATCTCAAGAGCAAAACGTTCGCTGTAATCCTTCTGTTCGGAGATTTCCCTGCCGAGAAAGACCATCTCCTGTTTATTGCCGAAAGTCCTCATGCCCAGCTTATCGCTCATGCCATAGTCAGTAACCATGCGGCGAGCCAATTCGGTCGCCCGCTTGATATCATCATGAGCTCCCGTTGTCCGCTCATTAAAAATCAATTCTACAGCAACATCTCCAGCGAATAAGGTAGCCAGAGCATCCTTAAACTGTGAACGCGTATGGATATATCTGTCTTCCGCCGGCAATTGCTTGGTATAGCCCAGAGCCATCCCGCGGGCTACGATAGATATCTTATGCACGGGGTCAGCATTGGGCAGCATCCTAGCGACAAGGGCATGGCCCGCCTCATGGTAAGCAATCATTTCCTTTTCTTTAGGGCTGATTTTACGGCTCTTACGTTCAGGTCCTGCCAATACCCTGTCTATAGACTCCTCAAAATCTTTGAGGCTGATAACTTTTTTACTGTGTCTGGCGGCTAAGATGGCAGCCTCGTTAACAACGTTGGCAAGGTCAGCACCGCTGAAGCCTACCGTACCTTTAGCCACCACTTCTAAACCCACATCTTTATCAAGCGGCTTTCCATTGGAATGGACTTTAAGAATGGCCAAGCGCCCGACGATATCAGGCAGGTCCAACATTACACGGCGGTCGAAACGGCCGGGACGCAGTAATGCCGGGTCGAGGATATCAGGTCGGTTAGTGGCGGCGATAACGATAACGCTGGTATTCGTATCAAAGCCGTCCATTTCCACGAGAATCTGGTTAAGGGTCTGCTCTCTTTCATCGTGGCTGCCGCCAAGTCCAGTGCCGCGCTGCCGACCTACGGCATCAATTTCATCAATAAAGATAATACACGGCGTATTACGCTTAGCCTGGTCAAAGAGGTCACGCACACGTGAAGCGCCAACACCGACGAACATTTCCACGAACTCACTGCCGCTGATAGAGAAGAAGGGAACATCAGCCTCACCGGCGACAGCCCGCGCCATTAAAGTTTTTCCCGTACCGGGGGGACCTATCAAGAGAACCCCCTTAGGGATACGAGCCCCCAGGGTCGTGAACTTTTCACGTGACTTAAGGAACTCCACGACTTCCTGCATATCCTGCTTGGCTTCTTCCACACCGGCGACATCGGCAAAGGTAACGGTGGTGCGGTTGGCGGGGAAAAGCCTCGCCCTACTGCGCCCGAAGCTCATGGCCTGGTTGTTAGCCCCGCGCGCCTGACGGAATATGAGGAAAAACAGGAAAATCAGCAGCATGAACGGCAGGAAATTTATCAGCAGGCTTCCCCAGTTGATTCCCGAGGAACCTTTAATATCAACGACAACATTATCGAGTTTAAGTCCTTGAATATCAGAGAGGGTAGCGTTTATTTCCTTAAATGCTTTTATCTCCTGGCCGGTTACGGTGGTAACTATCAGCAAATCCCCCTCAACAGTGATTTTCTGTATCTCATCGTTTTGGGACATGGAGACAACCAAGCTCAAAGGCACCTCAGCAGGTTCAGTGCCGCTGGGCATAAGGAAGGAAAAAAGGAGAACAGCCGCCAGCAGGATAATGATATATATAACGCTATTACGCTTCCAGTTCGATTTCATACCTAGCCTCTATTATAATGATAACATAATTATACCATAAAAAGTGTTAACAAATAGTTAAATAGTACGATGGTTACTGATTTACCGATATTCAGCCGCGGGTAAATATCGCCGGCGATATTAGTTACTGGGAAAAAAACGGAGCGACGAAGCTAAAACTCCCTGAAATCAATCTGCTTCGTCGCTCAAAATAGAGGAGGCGTAAATGGTTTGGATATAATCGTTAATTACTTTACATGCACAAATTTGCCTATTTTATTACTTCCAGAACATATTCATTGTTAGCTTCCGCCGCGGCCATAATTACATCGAACCCGAATTCATCTTTATTTAAGAGACGCAGACAGGCGGCGACGATTTCAGGGTCGTAGAGGACACCGCTGCCATGCTTGATTTCCGCTAAAGCGTTATCAAGCCCCAGCGCCGGGCGGTAGGGGCGGTGGGATGACATTGCTTCAACAACATCAGCCACGCCCAGTATCCTGGCTTCAAGGATGATATCATTGCCGGACAAGCCATCAGGATAACCGGAGCCATCCAGTCTTTCATGGTGCTGCAGCACAGCCCTGGTAACCGGCCAGGGGAAATCTATTTTTTGCAGGATTTCATATCCCACGCGGCAATGGTTCTTGATAATACTAAATTCACTGGCGGTAATTTTACCGGGCTTGGTTAAAATCTCCGAAGGCACGGACACTTTGCCGACATCATGGAGCAGGCCGGCAACGTAGACGCCGGTAACCTGCCAATCGGAAAGACCGATTTCTCCGGCAATGGCGCGGGCCAGTTCCGCGACCCGGCGCTGATGGCCGGCAGTATACGGGTCACGGCTGCCGACGACCAGAGATATGGCGTGGATAACGCCTTCCATTGCCCGCTGGAGCTCACTGTGCTTCCGCTTCATATTTTCAATATCGCTGGCGTTTTCGATATTCACCGCTACATCGGCGGAGGCCGTCTGGAGGAGCTTCCGCTCTTCCAGAGAATACGGCTCACGGGAGGACTTCCCGCCAAGTAAGAGCATACCCGATAAATGACTGTTGGTCTTTAGCGATATTAAAAGCTCGATGCCGTTATTTTTCAGGATTTCTCTATCGCGCGGCGGGAGACCTTCGAAAGCTTTAATATCATCGATATCGGCACAATCGGTAATGCCGCCCTGTTGATTCATCACATTGATAAGCGGGCTGCCGGAGGAAAACCCGGGCAGCGCCTGGTTTTTTTTCTGATCAGAGTAGGCATAGGTTAGAAAATTCCCAGATGCAGGCGAAGGCAAAAG
>Ga0154649_1076_pt1 | contig 11730 bp, 9 predicted proteins | sample Rifle2008BG13ft_FD_116078 | JGI IMG/M metagenome (GOLD analysis project Ga0154649, IMG submission 116078) | Chloroflexi bacterium RBG_13_51_18
CGCCGCGCCCATGATTTCCTTCTTATAGCTTTTAAAGTCCGATTGTTTTTTCATTGTTCCATCGCCGTGGCGACGACCTCCGAGAGATCAAGCACCTCGACGCCTTCGACTTTCATCTGGTGAAGTCCGTCCTTTAACTGCATAATGCAGCCGGGGCAATGGGTGACGATAATATCCGGTTTGGTTTCCATTAATTCAGTAACACGGTTGACCGCCAGCACCTGGCTCAATTCCGGAAAAACCGTTTCAAAGCCGCCCCCGCCCCCACAGCAGGTAGCCCACTCACCGCGCGTCCATTCCGGTTCCACCAGGGTAACACCCTCGATAGAGCGTAAAATACGGCGCGGCTCTTCTATCAGGTTCATAAAACGCACTAACTGGCAAGGGTCATGATAAGTGACCCTGACACGGCGGGGGTAGCGGAGTTTATAGAGAGATATTTTCTCGGCGACTATTTCCAGGAAATGCCTTACCTCAAGGTCATAGTCCTTGATAAAAAGGGGGAAGAGTTTCTGCAGGGCGTGAGTGCAGTAGGGCACCACGCCGATGACCCGCCTGACCCCGGAGTCCTTAAGCGTCTTGTACGCCTGGCGGGCATTTTCCGCGAATTTACTCTGCAGTCCGGCGTGATAAAGCGTGGCGCCGCAGCAGGGCTCATTTTTCGCCAGGTAGGCGGGCTGAATACCAAGTTTGCGCAGCACCTTAACGGCGGCTTCTAGAGGCTTGACTTCGGCGGTGGCGCCGCGGGAAAGGGCGTTACTATAGATACCAGGCAGGTTCAGCCCCAGTTTTTTCTGAAAACGGGCGAAGCGCATGGGCAGCTCGGAGCCGATTACGCTTTTATCAACACCCCTGGCTAAAGACATTAATTTTTCCAGCTGCGGCGAGAACTGGTAACCGCAGCCGGCGAAGAATATGGTCTCGGCTTGAGGGGGGAGGTTAAGTTTTTGCGCCCAGCGGGCGCCCTGTTCCTTGGCAACGCCGAGTATATTCTGCCGCGTGATAATATTGTCAGCGAGGTAGGTAAGGCCGGGGGGGACTAAATCACCTTCCATGATAAATGATGCTCCTGATACCTATGATACAATCAGCGCATCAAATATGGCAAGTTGAGTCACGAGGAAGCGGCAACAATCTACGCCAATAAATAATAAAGCGGCCGGCAGCTTTAGCAGCGCTTTCCAGACCGCTTATTTTATTGTTTTGTCAGGCTTTTATTTTAACATTTTCCCCATGGGGAGTACCGTGCGTCCGAACTTCCCGTTTATGATTACAGCTGCCGCTCCGTAAGCTGCAGCGCCGCCGCAGAAAAGCCCCTCAATGCCGGCCGGCACGGCAGATATAGCGCCGAACTTGTTGGCTGCCAGAAGCGCGAAAAGCACTACCAATGAAGCGAAAACGAAGAAGTGCACGAAGGTCATCTTGAGCGTGCCGATCATCATGAAGGCAGTAAAGATGCCCCATATGATGAAAGTCCAGGCAAGACCGGAACTATCGAGCGTGACAAGACCCATCCATTGAAACAGGAAGGCAAAGGCGAGCCCCATCCAGAACGCGCCGTAGGATATAAAAGCGGTCATACCAAAAGTATCGCCGCGCCTGCCCTCAATAATGCCGGCGATTATCTGGGCTATGCCCCCCCAGAAAATACCGTAAACCAGTGACATAGTGCTGTCTATCCAGCCGATATTATGCAGCTGGAGCAGGATGGTATTAAGCCCGAACGCGGCCAGGCCCAGAGCGCCCGGGTTTGCCCACTGCGGTTCTTCCTTGGTCGAGATTTGTGACACGAACTACCTCCAAAAAATATTTTGTATAAAAAATGACCGGGGAGGAATCCCCACCCCGGCCATTTTGCGCCCAGGATTTTACTTCTGTTTGCCGGCCAGCAGGGTCTTTACCACCGAGGGGTCGGCGAGGGTAGAAATATCACCCAGATTGGCGGTATCCCCAGCGGCTATTTTCACGAGAATACGCCGCATGATTTTACCGCTGCGGGTCTTGGGCAAGCCGTCAGCAAACTGAATGACATCCGGAGTAGCAATAGGGCCGATTTGCTGGCGGACATGGGTCTTTAATTCCTTATCCAAATCCGGGGTCACGGTCACGCCGGTATTGAGGGTGACATAGGCATAGATGCCCTGACCCTTCAGTACATGCGGCATACCCACCACAGCCGCCTCGGCTACCTTGGGATGAGAGACCAAGCTGCTTTCAACCTCGGCGGTGCCGATGCGGTGGCCGGAGACATTAATAACATCGTCGATACGGCCCATGAGCCAGTAATAGCCATCCGGGTCTTTACGGGCGCCATCGCCGGTGGTGTAGTAGCCGGGGAACTTGGAGAAGTAGGTCAACTTGAACCGTTCCGGGTCTCCCCAGAGGGTGCGCATCATGCCCGGCCAGGGCTTCTTGATGCAAAGCCAGCCGCCTTCATTAATGCCGGCCTCGGTGCCGTTTTCCCTTAAGATTACCGGTTCGACGCCGGGGAAAGGGAGAGTGGCGGAGCCGGGCTTGGTGGGAATAGCGCCGGGGAGGGGGGTAATGAGGATACCGCCGGTTTCCGTCTGCCACCAGGTATCTACAATAGGACATTTTTCCTTGCCGATAACGCGGTGGTACCATATCCAAGCTTCGGGGTTGATGGGCTCGCCGACGCTGCCGAGAAGTCTAAGGCTGGAAAGGTCGTGCTTGTTCGGCCATTCCTCTCCGTCTCTCATTAAAGCCCTGATGACGGTGGGGGCTGTATAGAACACGTTGACGCCGAATTTTTCAACGATTTGCCAGAACCTATCCGGGCCGGGGTAGGTGGGCACGCTTTCAAACATAAGACTGGCGGCGCCGATAGCCAGGGGGCCGTAGACGATATAGCTGTGACCGGTGACCCAGCCGACATCGGCAGTACACCAGTAAGTGTCTTCATCTTTGATATCGAATATCCATTTCATGCTCTGATAGCAGTGGAGAAGATAGCCGCCCTGTGTGTGGAGAACGCCCTTGGGTTTGCCGGTGCTGCCGCTGGTATAGAGGATGAACAGGGGAGAATCGGCGTCCAGTTTTTCAGCCTCACAGGTGGAGGAAATATCCGGTGCATTTATTTCATCATGCCACCATAAATCGCGTCCTGCCTGCATCGGGATTTCAATGCCGAGTCGTTTTACGATGATGGCTTTCTGTACGGAAGGGATATGTTTGAGGGCATTATCAGCATTGCCCTTGCTGCTGATTTGTTTGCCGCTGCGCCAGTAACCATCGGCGGTAACCAGCAGTTTGGAACTGCAGTCCAGAATACGGTCGCGCAGGGCCTCGGCGCTGAAGCCGCCAAAGACCACGCTGTGGATAGCGCCGATACGGGCACAGGCCAGCATAGAGATAGCCAGCTCGGGAATCATAGGCAGATAGATGGTAACGGTATCACCTTTCTTAATGCCGTGCTTTTTCAAAACATTGGCGAACTTGCATACTTCATGATAAAGCTGCTGATATGTATACACACGGGTATCCGCATCCGGCTCGCCCTGCCAGATAAGAGCTGCTTTGTTTTTACGCCAGGTATTGAGGTGACGGTCAAGGCAGTTGGAGCTGACATTAATTTTCCCGCCGATAAAGTAACGCACTTCCGGTTTATCTTTGAAATCGTATTCCTGGAACTTGTCCCACTTTTTAAACCAGTCCAGCTGGCCGGCCATCTGGCCCCAGAACCCTTCCGGGTCTTTAACGGACCAGTTATAGAGCGCTTTATACTCTTCAAGACTGCGGATAGCCGCTGATTCGGAAAAGTCATGGGAAGGCTTGAATACCCGGTTTTCCGCCATCATGGAGGCTATTTCTTTGCCGGAAATCTGACCGAGGAGGTCTTCCTCCGACTTGGCGGCTTCTTCTTCTGAAGTGATGCTCTGTATATCAGCGCCACCGTTAAGGGCATGGCGGACGAGTTTTTCAAGCTCTTCAGGATTAAAGGGCTTGACGAGGAAGCCGATAGCTCCGAGCCTGATGCCGCGGCTCATGACATCTACGGAGGGATAGCCGCTGATAATGATGTATTTGAGGTCGGGGTGATGCTGCCTGGTCTCTTCCAGGATTGAGATGCCGTCTTTACCGGGCATACGCACATCAAGGACGACAACGCCCAGGTTTTCACCTCCCTTGAGCATCTGGAGCGTTTCATCACCATTCGTGGCGGTAACAACTTCATATCCGTGGTCGGTTAACCAGTCCGCCAGCGAATCTCTTACAATACTTTCATCATCCGCAATCAGTACCTTTTTCTTTTCAGCCATTTATCTCATCTCCTTTTTTGTGTTTCTGCCGTTATATTCGCACAGCCGGGATTTTTCACTATCACCATCTCTCTTTAATCAGCCAGCGTAAGAGGCGGGTAGCGTGGTCTCTATCCATATTGCTGACCCAGCTCTCTATTTTTTCGATATCGCCGCTGATGAGCGCTTCCATTTCATCCCGGGAGAGCGTGTAATAATCATCGGATTCACCATCGAATGTATCGACGTTTCCTTTTGAGGACAGATAATCTTCAGAGGCTTTAGCCAGAGCGGCAAGAATGGCCTTCCTTTTTTTCAGCGTCTCTTCCTGACTTAACTTTTTTGTTTCTCTTCTTTTCCTCACGCCGCTTCAGAGACCTTTCACACCTGTTACTATTCAAATATTAACACTAACTATAATTTTACAAACCGCCCTCAGGACTTATCCTGAATGCCAGTTAGTCCAATTTAATATCGTACTTGAGATATAGCACTTCAGACCTAATCCGCCAAGATTGAGTTTTTCCTCCAAACAGCTTAAAATATTAAGGGTAAAATTAATCTGGAATCGGGGCAGCGTAAAACGTAATGAAAACCAGGATATTGATAGCCGACGACCATGCCATGCTGCGGGAAGGAATGCGCAACCTGCTGGAACAGGAAAAAGACTTCGAGCTGGTGGGAGAGGCAACCGACGGCGAGGAAGCGGTCCAAATAGCTAAAGCCCTTAAACCGGATATCGTCATCATGGATATCGTCATGCCAAAACTGAACGGCGTGGAAGCCACGAAACAGATAAAGAAGGTCTCCCCTTCCACAGCGTTATTGATACTGACAGCTTACAGCGATATCCGCTATATCATCGGGCTGCTTGAAGCGGGCGCCTGCGGATATTTATTAAAAAATTCCCCGGGCAAGGACGTGGTGAAGGCAATACGCGCCGTGCGTTCCGGCGAATCGGTACTGGACCCCGAGGTCACCCGCAAACTCGTGCAGAGGCTGGCCAATTTATCAAAAACCGAGGATGAACGCGAAACCGGCGGGCAGCTTACTTCAAGAGAGATGGAGATATTAAAGTGGGCTTCCCGGGGACTAAGCAACAAAGAAATGTCAGAAAAGCTCTTTATCAGCCTGCGCACTGTAAAAGCCCACATGACCAATATCTTTAATAAACTCGGCTGCAGCAGCCGCACCGACGCCATCATCAAAGGACTGAAGCAAGGATATATCGACCTTAACGATATACAGTAGCCAACTCTATTCTTAAAGTTGTTAATAATGGAGTATAAGCCATTCAGCTCCGCGCTTTTAAACGAACGCCCCTGACTATCTCCAGTCCCCATCTCTGGGTGCTGCTGGCGATGTTCATCATCGGCATAATCTTCCACTATCCGCAGCAGATTTTACATATAGATTCAACTTCCCTGCTATCGTTCTTGGGACTATCGCGCCATGCTGCAGAGCGGGTATTATTCCTAATCCCGATAATCTATGCCGGCTACATTTTCGGTTTGAAAATCGGTATAGCCAGCCTGGCAATAAGTCTGGCGATTATCGTGCCGCGCATAATATTGGTGTCTGAATACAAAGCCGACGCCATTGTGGAGAGCATCATCGTTATCGCGGTCGGGCTGCTGGTAAATTTATGGCTCGATACCAACCGAAAAAGAGTAGTGCTGACACAGCAGCTTATCACCAAATTAGAGGAATCCGAGCAGGATATGAGTGTCTCGGAGCAGAAATACCGCTATTTATTCGAACACGCCAGCGATGCTATCTGGATACAGGATGTTAACGGATTCTTCGTAGACGGTAACCGAGCATGGGAGAAACTAACAGGTTTCAGCCCGGAGGAGGTGAAGGGGGTTCACCTGGCGAAATTTCTAAGCGATAAATCGCTGGTGCTAGCCCGCGAGATACGCACCAAGCTGATAAACGGGGAGGAGTTCGAACAGCCCTACGAGCAACAGTTCTATATCAAGGGTGGCGCGGTCAGGACCGTAAAAATGTCCACCAATGCGGTGATATCCGGCGGCAGGATAACCGGTTTCGAGCATGTAGCCCGGGACGTCACGCAGGAGAAACTGCAGCAGGAAAACGTGCGTTCCTATCTCCAGCAGATTACAAGGGTGCAAGAAGAAGAAAGGAAACGCATTGCCCGCGACCTTCATGACGATGTTTCTCCAGAGATTATTATCCTGATTCAAAAGCTGGACAACCTTGCCAGCGCGCAACGATTAAAACTGGCGACGATAAGGGACAATCTGGAAGCGGTGCGCGGGCAGGCGGTCAGAGCGCTGGAGTCGCTACGCGCTACAGCCCAGGGACTGCGACCCCGCATTTTAGATGACCTGGGGCTGGTGGCAGCGCTCGAATGGATTGCCGAGGGACTGGAGAGAGACCAGCAAATCCAGGCCAGTGTCGAGACTAAAAATATGGACATACAGTTATCTCCGGAGACCCAGATATTGCTTTTCAGAATTGCTCAGGAAGCGTTGAATAATATCAGGAAACATGCCAAAGCAACCGAAGTCACTATCCTGCTAGAGGGTCAAGATGATAACATCAAGATGACCATAACCGACAACGGCCAGGGCTTTAAAACACCCGATAGAATCGAAGGGATGGTCAGCGCCGGACGTCTGGGCCTGATGGGGATGCAAGAGCGGGCGCGCCTCCTGAACGGAACTCTTCAGATAAAATCGGCCCCGGGGAAGGGTACGGTACTCACCGTAAATATTCCCCGGCCTATTGCCTGATTAATCACCTTGTGTTTTCTGCGTTCGGCAGCTCCTCACCCTTATAAGCCGGCAGGACGATGGTAAAGGTGCTGCCCTTGCCCACTTCACTTTCCACTTCAATCCTGCCGCCGTGGCGCTCGATAATGCCATGGGATACCGCCAGACCCAACCCTACCCCTTTCACATCTTCCTTGGTGGTAAAAAACGGCGTAAAAAGTTTATCCATATTTTCCGGGGGTATCCCGTAGCCAGTATCAATGACACTTATCCTTACCCAGCTGTCATTCTGTGAAGTTTTGATGGTGAGTCTGCTGCCTTCTTTCATGGATTGAACGGCGTTGACGATAAGGTTAATAATAACCTGCACCAGCTGATTGAAATCCGCCACCACCAACGGCTGCGACAGGCCGTCTTCACGGGATACCTCAATTGTTTTCATTTTTATCTGGTGTCCGGTTAATGACATGGCTTTATCGATAGCGCGCCCGACGGTTACCGGGCGGAGGAGCGGCTCGGTCTGACGGGCGAAATCAAGCAACCCATGGATGATGCCGTTGCAGTATTCAATGGCCGATTCTATTCTTTCAAGATTACTTTGTATTTTTTCTTTGTCAATGGCACCTTTAACTATTTTTTCTTTAATCAGCCTGGTATAGATAAGCATCCCCGCCATGGGATTATTAAGCTCGTGGGCCACCGCTGCCGACAACTGGCCGAGAGAACTCAATTTTGCCGCCTGGATAAGCTGCTGCTGGGCTTTCTGGAGTCTATCCAGGTAGTCGTTCAGTTTTTCATTCAAGGAAAGGATTTCCTGATAGGCTTCCAGCTGGTGTTCCACGTAGTTCAGGAGGACGGCACCGAGCGACGAAGCAAAGTAGGCGAAGGCGGCAAAAATAAGCGTACGGATAAGGAAGACAGGGTCTTGAGACACCACAAGCGCCTGGGGCAGCAGGATACCGAGAAAGACAACCCCGCTGATGATTACCCCGCGGATGCGGTAGACGATAGCGGCATATATCAACGGGTAAAAGAAGATGATGATGTAAATATCCTTGTAGGACTGCAGCAGGTAATAATAGACCCAGGTAAAGACAACAAACATGCCGATGATAATCCAGAAATGGGGGTTGCGGATGCCTGTTTTCGCCCTGGCATGTAAAAGCTGCAGGGTCAGTCCGGTGGCTAAACCTTTTTCCAGCACAAAACGTTTTTGTTGAGGTTTTTCCGTCATATTCTCAATATCAATTCTGCTTGCTGATTTATTATACTCCTTTTAAAAACATCAGAATACACTCCATATGCAGACACTTGAAGTTGCCAGTTTTAAAGGATAGTATTATTAAGATGATTTAAACCTGAAACTCCGGATGGAGAATGAATGCAGGATGTGATAATAATCGGCGGCGGACCAACGGGGAGCCATATAGCCCGTCGCCTGGCGGAAAAGGGGCACGGGGTGCTGGTCCTGGAGAAACGGACGGGGTTGTGGGGAAAAGGCTGCTGCACCGGCATCGTCGGGCTGGAATGCGTCGACACCTTTGAAATAGACGACAAAGCCATTATACGGCAGGTCAATAGCGCCACGCTTTTTTCACCTTCCGGCGACACCCTCCACCTGCAACGCAAAGAGCCACAGGCCGTTATCCTTGACAGAACGATATTCGATAGGTCCATGGCAGAGAAAGCGCAGCGGGCGGGAGCGGAATATCAATTCAGCAGCCGCGTTTCTGAGGTTATAGTAGGCAGCGACCGGGCTGATGTTATCGTGACCGATGGGATTCTTAAGAACCGGATTACTGCAAGAGCGGCGATAATCGCAGGGGGCTTTGTCCCGCTACTGAACCGGGACATCGGCTTTGGAACATACAAAGACATGGTGATGGGCGTCCAGGCTGAAGTAGATGCCCCCGGTCTTAAAGAAGCAGAGGTCTATTTCGGTGATATGGCGCCCGGCTTTTTCAGCTGGCTGGTACCTACGGTCGGAGAGAAGGCAAGGGCGGGGCTTCTCTCGCGGAGGGACGCGGGAGCACAAATTAAAAGATGGCTGAAACAGCTGGCGGAGCAGGGCAAAATAGAATCCGACTTCGTACCGTTGGATTATGGAGCCATCCCCTTAAAGCCTCCAAAACGGACCTATGGCGAACGGATAATAGCGGTGGGCGATGCGGCGGGGCAGGTAAAACCAACGACCGGCGGCGGGATTTTCTACGGACTAATCGGGGCGGAAATAGCGGCGGATGTCCTGCACCGGGCGCTGGTTGATAACGACCTCTCGGAAAAGAGGCTGGCGCGCTATGAAAGGGCGTGGCGGAGGAAGCTGGGAGGAGAACTAAGGACAGGGTACTGGGCGCGTAAGCTTTTCGAGAGAATGAGCGAAAGGCAAATCGACCGGTTCTTCAAGATAATTAAAGCCGGCGGCATCGATGAAGCCCTGCTGAAAGCTAAAGACCTTTCCTTCGACTGGCACAGTCGGACCATCATGAGTCTCCTGAAATACCGCATGATAACCAGGACTCTCAAGGGAATAAAGCTGCCCTTCAAGTCCAACACATTGACCGATAATACCAATAATGATTAGAATAAAACAGCAACATTAAAGGGAGAGATAGATGCCCGCCAGTAAAGACCATGTTCCCAGCCTGGGTGAAGTCGCCGCACTTTACCTTGACAGACTTTCCGCAAAAGACAGGGACACAAGCCAACCGGAGGTATACAAATTCGCCCGCTGGTACGGGTGGGAGAGCCCGTTTTCCAGACTGGCCGGGCCGGCCGTCGCCAGCTACGCCGAGCAGCTGAATGTGACGGACATCGACTACGAAAAAAAGTTTAGGATTCTGCGCGCCTTCCTAGCCTATGGCAAGAAGGCAGGATGGAGCACGAAGAACCTAGCAACGCATCTGAAAACCAAAAAGGGAAAGACCGGTCCGGCGGTTGCCGTCGGGAGGAGTTTACGCGAGGACATTTCGCTGACACAACCGAGATACGATGAACTAAAAGCGGAGCTGGAAAATCTTAAGAAAAGAAGTCGGGAACTCGTCATGGAGATACAGAGCGCCGCCGCCGACAAGGATTTCCGGGAGAACGCGCCGCTGCACGCCGCCAAGGAAGAGCGCGGGCACGTAGAGGGAAGAATCAAGGAGCTTGAACGGACTTTAAAATCGGCAACCATCATCGGGGAAAAGAAGGAGCCGACCCGTAAATCAAGCATCGGGGACAGCATAATTGTATGTGATTTAGCTAGCGGTGAAGAATGCCGTTATATGTTAGTCGACCCGCGCGAAGTAAACGCTGCCAAGGGCAAGATATCCACAGCCTCGCCGCTGGGGAAGGCGCTGCTCAGGCGGAGTGACGGGGAAACCGTAGAAATCAACGTGCCGGCTGGCAAGCTGCGCTACCAGATTAAGCGCGTTGAGCGATAGCCGGTATATGTTATAATAATCCTGTCAACAAGGGGATATAGCTCAGCCGGGAGAGCGCCGCGTTCGCATCGCGGAGGTCGGGGGTTCGAGTCCCCCTATCTCCACTTGGGGTATCAATAGGCAGAACTCCTACCGTATCCATCTTCCTTCCATCCGGAGGCACATGTAGGTTGTAGCAGAGTTTCACCTTATCCTTATCGACTACTATCTTCTTCACAAATGATCTTAAAAAAGCCTTACGCTGGGCTACTTCACTTTCTTCAAGAAGGTTGCGAAGGTCCACGACGTAGTTGCTAACAGCCTTAACATCGAGCTGTTGGCAGCCCTGTGACCTGCCCCCATAAGTGATACCACTTGTTAACTCGTTGCCCCAGTTAAAATAGCTTCAGGAGCTGGTGGCCGATAACCGAGAGCACTATGCGGACGTACCTGATTATATTCTCTTCTCCACTGTGCCATCATGAACGTCCCTGACAAGAAGATTAGCCAACTCTGCTCTACGCAGGCTCGCCAGTCTAATAAAACCATTAATTGGTCGCGTTCAATGCAACCTTTATGGCTTCTCTTCTTTGGGATTACCGCGAGAACTTTTTCGACGTTGCTATCTTCAGTGTACGGGGGCAGCGTTTTAGGCACTTTAATTTTAACATCGTCGATAGGCTCACCGTACCACTTCATGAAGTTCTTGATCATCTGGGCGTAGCGGTAAAGGGTAGGGGCCTTTCGGTTGGAGTATTGGGCGAGGAAGTTTTTCGCAAGTTCGGGAGAAGGGGGATATGCACCGAGAGAATCCATGAAACGAGAAAGAATATTTCTGGTGTCACGCAAGTTCTTGGGATTATGGGATTTCCTGGCAACTTTTCTTCATATTATGTGCACATTTATAGAAAGTACACAACTTGTAAACTGGGCGGTGGTGTACGAAAGGTAGAACTTTTAAGCTTGAGTTCAGCCTAACGGTTTAGTCTTATAATTACCACCGAGGATAATTGTAACAACTAATATTCTATTGTGCAATAAACAACATGGAGGTCTGGTCTTGGTTCTGAGGGTTTTTATACTCCTAATTTTAACTATATTGGGTTAGAAGAGCATCAGGGTTGACAGTCACAATTCGCGATATCGTGCAATAGAGGTCAGCGTAACAAATTACTTCTTTGTGACATAGAGGATGTTGCATTTTCATTGTAACATTTGCTGCTGTTAGTGGGCTATACCACAGGGGATGTCAGGATATCATTTGACTAGTGGTTAGCGCACAGCACGAAATACCCCGACTGTAGTGCAGAACCACAAGTTACCAGCGGGATC
>Ga0154649_1078_pt1 | contig 11699 bp, 19 predicted proteins | sample Rifle2008BG13ft_FD_116078 | JGI IMG/M metagenome (GOLD analysis project Ga0154649, IMG submission 116078) | Chloroflexi bacterium RBG_13_51_18
GTGAAAGGCCTTAACCTCAAGATCACACGCTGGTAAAGGTAACTCGAACGGTTGCGAGTCCCCCCCTTCCCCCCAGGGTAAAAGAAGGGGGGGACTCGCAACCGTTCGCCAATGATCAACCAGCGTGGTTTATGTGGATATATACAGCCATGGGGAAATGCCTACATTTATATAAAAAAGACCTTAAAACAAAGATAAAGCCCTTACAGTGTCCAACTATAAGGGCTTTAAGGCAAAGATAAAAAAAAACAGGAGAGGGGCATTACCCCTTCCAGGGGGAAACATTACCCCTCTTCGGATTTAGGATACTCAGATCCGGCAGGCTTCACTTGCGGCTTCGCGAACTGTATCAGCACATCGCCGCCGAAGTACCACTCCTCAATTAACTTCCAGCCAAGAGGCTCAAGAAGCATAACGACACGTTTGACGTCATATACATCCTGTGATTCAGCCATATCCGATCACCTCCGATTTTTACAGTTTTAAACCCTACGGGATCCAGATAATACGATGTCTGTTCCAGAAAAACGGAACATCATAATAAAACGGGCGCACCTCAAAGGTGTTATCCGACACTTCAATGTCAACCATGCTATGAACCATAAAGGTCTTCCAACCTATAACCCTGGCACCGTTGCTGCTGCCACCGGTTTGATAACAATTCAACCAGGGGAGCCGCGCGAGAACCAGGCTAAGCACGTATGGTTCAACAACACGGGGCTTTGTAAGATACGAAAACGTCAACTGCAGTTTAGAGTCGATCCCAGCTCCAATTACAAGGGTTTTCTCTTTTACAGACTCATCCATATCGGCGCCGGCGAGCCAGGATTCAAACGACTCCATAACTGTGGTCGCCAATATCTAATCACCTCCTTTTTTAATCTCGATTCCGAGCTCACGAAAAAAAGGGAAAGTAACACCAACGCAGTCAACGCACAAAAACCTGAGGTTGGACGGGTCTACCCAAACAAGCCGGCAGTCGGGCTTTTTCTTACCACAGCAACAGCAGACAACCTCAAACTTCCGATCGAGATAATACAGCGGCCTCATTTTACCACCTCTGTTTTGGGATCATACTCAATGTGAATGTGGGAAACTTCAGGAACCACGTCGAAATCTTTACCGAGATATTCACGGAGTTTTATTACCACCTCGCCGCCCCGGGAATCCGGCAGGCGAACATCAATAGCCTCGTTGGAATAATGCAGGCTATTAGGGCGATGCTCGCACTCGTACGTCGAGGTAATCACGGCCTCGCGGCCCGTTATTAGTTTAAAAATTTCGTCTATACCGTCCAGCTTGCGCCGCAAAGGACGGGCAAGCCGGGAGATGTCAACACCTAATTTTAACAGCATTATTTTATCACCTCCCGGAGCCGGAACCAGCCTTTCAGGTGGCCGCCTACTTCGTAGACGCCAAGCCAGATATTGCCATACACCTGGCGGATGTAATCCTTCACGGAGACAAAACCCGGGCCGTAGTCGAGTAGCACGCACTGGTAGCCGGACCAGATCCCGGGCTTAACGACGAACTCTCCAAAACTAGCAGACCTTAGTTCGTTGTGCCCGGTGCTTTTCCGACGACGGAAGTGTTTTGTCCATTGACCGTCAAAGCCCAGATCTTTGAACCCGGTTATAATCTCGACGGTAAAGGTCTTGCCCCGGAGATTTTCGATATTGTACGTGCCGTTGGCAAACATGTTAATGAGTTGTGATTCATCCATTGCCTTCGCCTCCACCGGACATTATTAGGCGTGCGCATTTCGGACAGACGGAAAGGACGATGGAGTCCTTGACGTCGCAGGCACCATGGCAACACCGGCAAGTAAAATAGGTCGGGACAGATTCGATCGGGATTGTTACGAGTTCGCCGCCTTGGTTCTCGTACTCGACGGTACCGCGAGTCAGCTTCCAGTGATCGACCCACTCCTTAGCGGTACGGATGGTGCAGCCGCCACGGACGGCATAATCGAGGTAGTAATTCCTCATTACCTCGTCATTGATGGCGGCCAGCTCAGTCGCCACGCCGACACTAAGCCGGCCGGTTTGGAGTTCCCTTTGATACTCCTCGGGCAACAGGAGCAAATCCAGACGGCCTTTGACCGTCGATACGCTCCGGCCCAAACGGCGCGCGATCTCTTTGACCGGCATGCCGTGTTTTTCGTAAAGCCTTTCATATTCCCGGGCCTCCTCGATGGGAGTGAGATTCTCCCGCTGCAGATTCTCTGTGGCCCGGGTCAGCTCACAGGTTACGTCATCCATTTCGCGGACGAGGGCGGGAATAAATTCACGGCCCAGGATCTGGTGCGCGAGAAACCGTCTGTCGCCGGCGACGATCTCGTACCTTCCAGACCTGGGCCTTAAAATTATGGGCTGATGGAGGCCTTCGGCCTTGATGGAGTCCGCCAGTTCGCGAACAGACTCGGGATCAATAGTTAAGCGGGCCACATCGGTTGGCCGATCTATCAGCTCCATCCTGATCTGTCTGATTGCCTCGCCTTTTGCGGATACCATGTTTCACCTTCTTTACCCGGAAAGAATTCTCGTCCAGCTTATTCAGTTGGACGTATTCGGTTTCCCTCAACGTCATTTCCTCGATCAGATGTTGAGGCACGATGATGCGGCAGCAGTTACCATACCAGTTCAATTTACAGATTATCGGAGGGCCGTGGGACATTAAATTAATCCTTTAGTGCCTTGGGATCAGACATGACTTGACGCCAGGCACGATCAAGAAGAACGCCATTTTCACAACTACGCACCTTTCTCCACCCACCCTTTGACGTCAGCTCATAAATCGCAAGTTCCTCCGGACGTAATCTAAATACCCGAAAACCGGCATTGCGAACCTTAACCCTGCTTCGACCGTCCATAGACATCCTCCACAAAACAGCACATATAGCATTACATAGCTATAGGGATTCTGTCAACGAGAAAAGATGCACAGACTTTGTTACCGCCCGGACCCCACCCGGCCACCCGGTGGCCTGTCCGTTCGCCTCCCTGCCCCCAGGATGGGGCGCCCCCCGTCCGGCTCACTACCAGGCCAGGACACGGGCTTTTACCGTTCCTGAACAGATGGGCTGCCCTTACGTCCTTCCTGCCTCCAGGATGGAGCGCCACCCGTCAGGTCGACGGTCAGCCCCAGGAACGGGCTTATACCGTGTCCAGGAGACGGAAAAAACACCAGGCCGTCGGAAGCCGGTCAAGGGGCGGCTCACTTCACCCGTCGTAAACGCTCCAGAGTTAGCACTACCGGGTAAAGGGAGCCGAAAGACCCCCCTTGCCGGTCGCCGCTTGCTGATTTCGCCGAAACGGCCTCAAGCGCAAGGGGCTGATGCTCCGCATTATTTGGTCGTGTGCAATATCTTGCACACTATAAAAGACTACGTCTTTAAAGATAGTTATAGGCCCCCCCTTCCGAGGCGTCAGGGGGCTGCCTCTAAAACCAGGATTAAGGTGTCCGAAGACGGACAGTAAGAATTTTAGGTAAGCATAACAAAGGTTTAATTAACAATCGCAGTATTTTCTTCCCCGCCAGGGACCTGGTCACGTAAAAGACGGGTTGTTCAAGAAGGGAAAGCAAAGACCGTGCCAAATGACAAAAACTATTTGTCACCTGAAATCAAGAAGTTGCTCACGGCTCAGACGCCGCCGTGGGCTTAGATTAAGTTCACCTTTTCACAAAGAAATAATTAAAGTTATTTCCCATTCTGCCGATAAGTATAATAAAAGAAGAAAAAGGGAGGTATTAAAAATGAAACTAGAAACAAGGAATGCGATTGAAATCGCCGCTACTGAGCGGCGAGAAAAAGAGGTGAAAATCGAGGAGGAGATAGATAATATTTTTAAAACCTTATATGCTATAGGGGAAAGAACCGAAATTACTTACCGGTTCCGGGTTAAGGCACTGGAAACGGCCGACGTTTATCTCTATTTCGGTATAGGTTTGAGAGACCTATACCAGTCATGCACCGAAGATATTTTTACCCCGACCAAAAAAATCAATGGATCTAAAGCCTGTGATTGGGAAAAATGGCCATTAGAAAAACTAAATAAATTATTAGAAGAAATAAAAATAATCTTAAATGAAATACCCAATATTATTTAAAACTAAATGCGCTTGGTGCGGAGCTACCCTCCGCACCGACGCGGAGGTGGATCACTCCCACGGAATCTGTGAGGCGTGTAAAAAGCGACTCATGGAGGAGTATGAAAAGTCGCGTCAGTCGGCCACGGCTGACTGACGATCAGAGAACTTAGCCGGGCGGGATAGCCCGGCCGATACCTGACAACAACGATTGCACACGAGGCCAGTTATCCTCGTGTGCAATTTTTTTTACCCGCCCCCAGGCGGCCACGCCCGCCTGGGTGAGTACCCGGAACATCCTGCCAAGTAAATTAAATCCACGCTTGCATAAAACGTAGATCGTTGAGGCGAAGGCAATTTCGCCGTTTCCGCCCGTATGGGTGCGCCGGATCCGGCGGAGGTAGCCTAGCTGTTCCAGGCTGGAAAGATGGTAGTTTAACGTCCTACGGCATCTTTTTATCTGGTAGGATGTCGCCAGGATTTCGACGAGCGCGGCCTGGGACGGATAACAATATCGTTTTCCAGCCCGTTTCGACAACCAGGAAACGGTCTGGAGAATACAAACCTGATAGTGTTGAATTCCCTTCATAATTTCCCTCCGTGAATACCTTCACAAAATACTTGACACCTATTATGGCATTATGCCATAGTGGAGTCAAATAGGTTTTACAGATAGGTGGTATCGGAAAAACCTATAGGTATAAATCGGGAATTACAAGGCCGAAAAGGCCTACGTAAAAAGGCCGGGGCCCGGAATGGATTCCGGGCCGACCGGCCACCTAATCTAGGGAGGGATTGTCATGGCAGAGGTAAAGAATATCGGGGCGGTAAAGGAAAAATGGGCGAGGGTAACTCCGCAGAGGACTGAAGATTATAAAATAGGCGTGCAAAGCCCTAGACGGGACTGGGCGACGGCCGCGGCGGCCGCGAAGGACGCCTATAAGGCGGGCGTGACAGAAGCCGCCGGACGCGGCGCGTATGAGAAAGGCGTAGGAGAGGCGGGATCCGGGAAGTGGAAGGAAAAGGCCCTGGCTAAAGGGCCGGGCAGATTCGCGGAGGGCGTGATGGTAGGCGCGGGAGACTATGCTAAAGGCATGGAGCCGGTGCTGGCCACGATATCGGCGACGACCTTGCCGCCTAAATTTCCACGCGGCGATCCGCGCAATATCCAGCGCGTGTCCGTGATAGCCACGGCCCTGCGGAAGATGAAAACCGGTTAATATCGGGAGGACCGATATGGAGATGGACCAGATCACATGGATTGTGACCGCGCTCCTAGCCCTGTCGGAAGGAGTGGCGCTTATCCCGGGTCTGAAGAGTAACTCAGTTTTTCAACTCATCTATTTTATCTTAAAAGCAGTCGCCACGGCGATTAAAAAGAAGGAGGTTTAAAGCGATGAATTACAGGCTTTCGACGATATTGGACAGAGAGCTACATTCGTCAGATACCACCAAGGTGATAGATATCACTTTGGCCGATAAGGTATCCAGGATGGTAGTCCTCTATGAACCCCTTAACGGAGCGGAGGCGGAACCGGCCGCGCACCCGGCAAAGTGCATCAGTAAGATCGAGCTGGTGGACGGATCCGACGTGCTCTACTCACTGACCGGCCAGGAGGCCCAGGCGGCCGACTGGTACAGCAACCTCAGGGAGCCAGGTAATTTAATGTGCTATCTGAACGGTATGACGGCGGAGATGGTTTATAACATCAACTTCGGACGATTCCTATACGACCCGTTATATAACTTCGACCCGAAGAAGTTTTCCAACCCGCAATTGAAAATAACCATCGACATCGACGGTGGCGGGTGCACGGTGGCCAGCGGGTATCTCACCGTCCAGGCGCATATCTTCGACCAACGGGCCGTGGAACCGGTCGGATTCCTGATGCATAAGGAGATTAAGGATTACGCTATGGGAGCGGGAACCCACGAGTACACGGACCTCCCGACAGACTTTACATACCGTAAACTCTTTATCAAGAGTCAGAAATACGCGGCCGGGCTGGAATACTCGTTCGGGAAGATAAAACTGACCGAGGATAACGACCGGAGGATACCGATCAACCATACCATTTTCGAGGTATTGAAGGCGATCGTGAGCAACTCGCCTAAATACCAGGAAATGATTATCACTCACGGCCCGGGCCTGGCAAATCGCTACTACTACAACACGCCGTGCTACTGGCCGATCTTCACCTCAACCGGGTGGACCTCGTCCGCGACGCCCCAGGCCGTAAACGCCTACGAAGGCGACGGCGGGAGATTTCTGTGCTGCAACACCACGGCGGGAAATAACCTCTCCCATTTATGCCAGGGTTATTGCCCGCACGGGACGGTGGAAATCCCATTCGGACTGCAGGATGACCCGGCCGACTGGTATGACGTCGCCAAAATCGGCAACCTGAAGCTGGACATCACGGCCGGCTCGACCATGAGTTCGAGCGAGAGCTGCCAGATATTCCTGCAGCAGTTGCGGAGCTACGCGGCCGCCTAAATAAAGGAGGCTCGTTGTGGACTTCGTCGAATATATATCGACTCCGGCCGACACCACGGAGGCGGAGCCGCTTGTAACTACGTTAAAGCTGACACGGGGCCGCCTCACGGGCGGCGCCGTGTATTTCCCGGCCGGTCCGGCCGGGACGCTCCACGTCCTGGTCCGGATCGCGGGCCATCAGATTTGCCCGTTCAACCGCGGTCAAAACCTGCGGCTGAACGACTGCGTCTTTCCCTTGTCAATCGGAATCGACATTTTGGAACCTCCCTACCAGGTGGATATCGTCACCTGGAACGACTCCACTTTATACGCGCACGCGCTCACAATATCCCTGCAGCTCCAGCCCAGGGCCAGGAAAAACCAGACCTTGAAACAGATTTTGAAGGACATGGCGGCGGAGGAAAAGGCCGGGGAAAAGGAATAGTATGAGTGAGACGGAAGACTATACGATAGCAGCTCCCTGGGACGATATCACCGGCAAGCCCACGGAGTGGGCGCCCGAGGCGCATGCGGCGGATCATGAGGCAGGCGGCGCGGATGAGATGGATTGCGCCGGCCTGGCCGGACGGGTCAACTATGTGGACCGGGGCGATCCGGCGGCGGCGGACTGGGATCAATCAATGCTTACAACGGACGCCTTGTGGCGTGACCTAGACTGTTCCGCCATAGTTCCAGCCGGGGCAAAGGCCATTATTTTACTGGTTATATTATATGACGACATAGTCGGCGGGAATATAGCTTTCCGAAAAAACGGAAATACAGCAACCCATAACGCACCGCGAGTATATCAGAGCGTTTCAAACCTATTCTTCTCCGGCCGCGTAATCGTACCCTGTGATGCAAACAGAACAATAGAATACTGGGCGACAACAAAAACCTGGACGCTAATCACAATAACTGTTTCCGGATGGTTCATCTAGGAGGCTAAACACACATGCCGCGACCACAGGTTTACGAGCACTTCGGCCCGGAGATGATACACGCCATAGTCATCCTGATCGTCGAGCAGCTCAATGTCCTGCGCGCAAAGGCCGGGATGCCGGTGATAACCAAGGAGCAGGTCGAGACGGCGCTGAAGACCCGGTTCGACGAGTTGACGGCGGATATAGATTTTACAACACTCCACAAATGAGGTAACGCCATGTTTTTTACATTCGGCTATACGCCGGTAATCACGGACACGGAGGCCGCGCCGCATAAGATCGAGATGAAGCTGACGGCCGGGGTCATCCACCAGGTGGATGTCCTCTTTCAGTCCGGGGCATGTCACGAGATATTCGTCCAGATCTACAAGGACGCTACACAGGTCTGGCCGACCAACCGGGGCGAGGCAATGCGGGGAAACGCCACGGTCGTATCGTTCCGCGACTTCTACGAACTCGTGCCCGGCAACGCGGACCTGACCGCAAGGATATGGACCACGCTGACGGCCGACTTCAAGGAGATAATAATCCAGATCGGGCTTCTACCGAAGGCCATCCTGCAGCCGCTCTCGTTTAAGGAGCTGCTTGCGGCCGCGACGGGTGTCAAGAAATGACGAACGGGAGACACCCTTGCGCGGACGGGCTGACGCCGGAGTGTTTTAAGAAATATCCGGAGTGGGCGAAGATGCTGTTCGCGCAGAAATTGATGGGTACGTTATTTCCTCCGGAAGTGACAAAAAACCTGCCCACGGCAGTACAGCAGGCCATGGGCCAGCCGCCGCCGGGCTGGCCGGCGGATCAGCCCATGCCGGCGGCGCTGGGATTAGCGCCGCCGCCCGGAATAATAGTGCCTGCCGGTGGAGTCGCCGCGCCGCTGTATACAGCGGTCGGCGCCGCCGGAGGAGGCGGCGCGCTGGCCGGTAGAAACGTTGTGGCGCAACTAACGCCGTGGTTTTACGACCCGTTCACGACCTTGGACCTGACGGTCTGGACCGAATATAATTGGGGAGCGGCGACAAACACGATCAGCGCCGGCCGGCTGAAACAAACGTCGCCGTTAGCGACCGTGGCAGAGATAGACTCGGCGGCAAACGCCGGCATCCCAACTGATTTTGACTGGTCGTTTGACCTGACCTACGACACCGACCTGGGCGGCTCTTTTTATCCCTATCTTTACACGGGGGCCCACAGCTTAGAGTTAGAGTTCGACCCGCCGACACTGCTAAGATTCAGAAACGCAATCGCCTGGCAGAATTTCACGGTAGACACTTTTCTGGGAACAACAGACACCTGGACACTCCAATACGACGGCTTCACCGCGTCGCTGTACAGAGGAACAACCGCAATCTTCACGGAACTGACGCCGCCGATACGTCTAACGGGCGCGGGAATAATACACCTGCCGACCGAAGAGGGCACCATCTATCTCGACAACCTTAAGATAGCGGCGCCATACGCGGCAGGATCCAGCGCGTGTGACTAAAGATGGAGATCACTATCACGTACATTATCAGCACGTTCCTGGGCACAATGCCCCTGGCCGTGGTCGTGATCAGTTGGATTATTAAAGTCGAACGACGGCTGACCCGCATAGAGACTACACTGGATATTGCACACGAGGAAAGGTGAAGCCCACCCTCGGGACGCCATACCCGGTCGACTGGGACGGACGAGTTATACAGATGTCCGCGAACGACCGGGAGATCTGGACCTACTACCAATCGGTAATAGAACCGGATTTTATCAATCTATATTTTAACGTCGGCGTGGGCGTGCCCACCATGATGTCCAAGGATCTCGATGAAGAGATGATAACCCTGGTGGAGCACATCTCACGGCGACGGATCGACGTAGTAGCGGAAAAGGAAAGTGAATGGTGGCTCATCGAGCTGCGTTATAACGCGGGCCCGGGCGCCATCGGCTCCATACTCACCTACAAAACCCTCTGGGAAGCAGATCCTCCCGACGCGAGACCGGTCGTACCGGTTATCGTGACCAACACACCGGACGAGAACCTGGAAAGCGTGTGCCGCACCCTGGGCATCACCTGGATGACGGTGTAACCATGCCGGTGCTTACAACCAAAGACCTGATGCAGAGGTACCCGGTCGCCACCGACACGCCGGAAAAAGGCGTGATCTGGGTGCCGCCCTGGAACGATATCATCCACCTGGTGGATGAGAAGACGCTGCCCCAGGAGGAGCGGCTACAGAAGATCCGGAGCCGGATCATCAAACTAAAACAATCCCCGACCCCGGAAATCGCCAAAAACATAGGCACAATATTAACCGCCGTCGACGACGTGCAAGACTTCTGCACCACCATAGGCGTGGGCGCCAGGCTGCTGGAAAAATCGGTCAAACTGCCGCATATTCTTTCGAAGGGCAGTTTTACAACCGGCGCCCTTCTCAACCAGCTCAACCTGTACAACAAAATACCCTGGGAGAAGATGGACCCAGGCGCGATCTGGGATATGGTGGTAAAAAAGAAGGTTGATCTGGACAAATTGTCTCCGACAGAATTAAAATCACTGCTGGCGGCAACGAAGAAAAAGTATCCGGATTGGGACGTCCTGCCGGAGAAAGACCGCCAGCAGTTCATGCGGGAAAATTACAAGATGACCAAGGAACGCTGGGGCTTGTCGCTCAAGGTAAAAAAACGACAGGCCGAAGATCTATACGGAAAAGGGACGCCGTGGGGAAAGATAAAGACAGAGGTGGACAAACGACTGAAACACACGGCGCCCACGGCCGGAGAGCTATGCGAGATCGGGCAGACATCGGACATGCTGTCAGGTGTCGGAATATCTTTGGGGCCCTTGATAGGGTTCGCCATGGACGCCGTCTTCGGAGTATTAAGCGGGGCAGAGCTGAAATTTTCAAAGCAGACGATATCAGGGGCTGAGAAAAAGGCGGTGCTCGATGCGGGCTATTACATGGGAACATTGCCACAGCAGACGCTGAAGGGTTTAACCGATATCGGGAATATGATGATCAAGGCATCATACCTGGTGGCCACCGGGCAGGATCTGGGTGTGGAGGAATTCCTGACATCAACCTGGGCAGCGACACAGGGCTATCTCAAACATAGAGGCAAGGAACTGAAGGACGCGACTCTTAACGTATTAGACGCAACCAAAGACTGGCTCTGGACGATGGGACCGCGGACACCAGAGCTGATAAGGACGGCGCTGATACTGGAGGGAATAGATCCGGATCAACAAGAGGGATTCCCCGGCGTGAAGCTGAAGTCGCCGGCGACCATGAACGAGATAGTCGCCGCCTATACAGAACAGAATCAGAAAATTCTGAAACAGATGCAGACGGACCTAACCACCACGGTCGAAGGAGAATTCCTACAGAGCTGCCTGAGCGCCATAGGAACCGGCACGGAGTATTTCGTATTACCGGAAGAAGGCGTCGCAGAGGAAACGTACACAGCGGAGTTGATGATATACACCAGGGCATGCGACTGGGGCCTGGACCCGCCGATATACGCCACAGACCAGGAGTTTGCCCGGTGGCATACCTGGATTATGGATAGCATGAAGGTCCGAAACCTCGAAACGCCAACCTACGATATCCTGAAAGACGCCAGGAAGATATTTAAACCCCCGTCAGTGATGTTATGATCGGAGTAAAAAAATGAGACAGGAAATTAAATCAGTCATTATGAGGTTAATGAAACTGGAATCCAAGATCAAGGAGCAAAAACTCCGATACATAGCTGTCGACTATACAAAGGGATCCAAAACCCTCGATACGCAATTAACCGCAGTCCAGGAATGTATAAAAATTTTAAAGCCGTTATAAGTCCATAGATGTTACAATCGCGTTGGCCTCAATTTAGCCTGGCTGCCCCCAGGATGGGGCACCCCCCGCCAGTCGTCATTTCGGCCAAGGACACGGGTTTTTACCGCGCCTGATAAGACTTTCCGTCCTTCGGCCTTCCTGCCCCCAGGATGGGGCGCCCCCCGTCAGTCTGTCAGGACGAAAACAGGCGCGGGCTTATACCGTGTCCGAAGAGAAGGAAAAAGCAGGATACATACCCTGAGATCACAACGTACGCACGAGACAAAAACAAAGTTTGTTTCGGCACATCAAAGACACTGAAACCCAAGGTCTAAAAGGGCCTACTGGTCTGTGAAAGGCCTTAACCTCAAGATCACACGCTGGTAAAGGTAACTCGAA
>Ga0154649_1002_pt1 | contig 11644 bp, 12 predicted proteins | sample Rifle2008BG13ft_FD_116078 | JGI IMG/M metagenome (GOLD analysis project Ga0154649, IMG submission 116078) | Chloroflexi bacterium RBG_13_51_18
GCAGGTTTTCATGTTTCTTCTCAACTTTAGAGAGTTCCAGAAACATATTTATAGCTGACTCTTCAACGACCATTTTGCTAAGGCGGAGGTATAGTTCCTGCGCCTCAATTTCTTTTTTAATAGCTATGTCCAAGACAGACTTGAGGGTTGTTTTTTCAGCCATCGCCATGCCTCCTGAAAACCGAAGAACGCTATTTTACCCGGCTTTCCACCGCTTTCCAGTTGATATTTTTAAGGAACGCGGCTATGTAGTCCGCGCGCTTGAGTCCATAGTCGATCATGAAAGCATGTTCGAAGACATCCATGACCAATAAAGGCCTGCAGCCTGCAGGATGCCCTACCTCATGCTCGTTAATCCACTGGTTGAAGAGAGCGCCGGTGACATCATCCTGGTAAAGCACTACCCAGCCGATACCGCGCATGGCGCCGGTGGCTTTAAAGTCCTGCTCCCAGGCATCATAGCTGCCGAAAGCGGCGGCGAGTTTTTTAGCCAGGGCACCGGACTTGTCAAGGGCGGTCTTGCCGCCGAGGTTATCGAAGTAGTATTCATGGAGACGCATCCCGTTGAACTCGAACCCGAAACGACGTTTGAGCTCGGCGTATTCCGGCGTAGCGGTCTTGCCTTCTTTCAACATCGCCGCCAGAATATCGGTGAGTTTATTAGTATTGGTGACATAGCCCTGATAAAGCGTGAAGTGGTTGTTTAAAAGGGTCTGGCCAAAACCCTCCATGCCGATTAATTTTGTATAGTCCTTAGCTATATATGCCATTTTACCCCTCCTGAAATAATGATTAATAAATTATTTTAATTTATCGAAGAATTGCTTCGCCTGATAATCCCATTCCACCGATTCTATATCGACCGAGCTGCCCTTCTTGCTGGCCGCGGCGATTACTCTGACGCTGCCGCCGCCCCCCTTAAAGTAAGCGGTACAATCGTCCTCCGCCTTGAGTTCCAGTCCGTAGCCGCCGTGGCCGAAAAACGCCACGGCCTTTTTAACGGCTTCTTGCGGTTTGAGTTTAGTTTCCCTGGAGATTTTTAACATACGGCTCCTTTCATGACAGAAATATTATATCAGACCGGCCTCTTTATGTTTGGCAGCGATAGTTTCGGCGAGTATATCAAGCGCCTGGAAATCAGCTTCTTTAGGAAAGCCTTTGATGATAACCGGGCCCAGGATTTCCACTTTGAGGTTGGGAATCATAGCGGCGATTTGCTCCACCGCTTTGCCGCCCCAGCCATATGAACCGATTATAGAAGCGAACTTTGCCTTGGGCTTTATAGCATTGGCCAGGAAAGCAGCATGGGCTACATTGGGGTGGGGCCCTGTAAGGACGGTGGGCGTGCCGATAACAATAGTGGCGGCGTCTACCAGAGCCGCAGCCAGTTTACCGATATCCGCTACCGCGAGGTCGAACTGCTTGACGGTAATGCCTTTACGGGTGAGGGTTTCAACGAGATGGGCAACCATACGGCGGGTGCTGCCGTGCATGGAGATATAAGGGACAACGACAATATTGCCGGGTTCATCATAAGCCCACATGCGGTAGGCATCGATGATGAACTGGGGTTTATCGTGCATGGGGCCGTGGCTCGGGGCAATAATATCTATTTTGTAGTCTCTGATTTTCTCCAGGTTCTTTTGAATCTGGAGGCGAAAGGGCATCATTATTTCCGCCCAGTATCTCTTGGCGGCTTCGTATTCCTGCCCGGCATCCCGGACATACATATCCGAAAGGGCCAGGTGAGACCCAAAGAAATCGCAGGGGAAAAGGATTTTATCTTCCTGGAGATATGTCAACATGGTCTCCGGCCAGTGCACCCAGGGGGCATGAATGAATTCCAGAGTTCGATTGCCCAGCGAAAGCGTTGCTTTATCTTCCACGATCTGGAACCTATCGGCGGCAACCATAAAGCGGTCGATGAGAAGGTCTTTGCATTTGGGGGTGCAGACGGCTTTAGCCTCCGGGTACCTGGCCAATACCTCACGGATACTGCCGGAATGGTCGGGCTCGGCGTGGTTAAAAATAACATAGTCTATAAGCTTTATGCCGAGTTGGTCGAGGTTATTGAGCAGCACATCTTTCATCGGGGGGTCTACCGTGTCGATAAGGGCGGTCTTCTGGCTGCCTTTAATTAAATAGGAATTGTAGCTGGTGCCATCCGGGAGAGGAATAAGAGAATCGAATAAACGTCTGTCCCAGTCAACGGCGCCGACACAAAAAATATCTTTTTTAATCTCTCTGGGTTTCATGTTCCTCCTTAATATAGTGGTCACATGTCAGCATTTTTGCTAAAATATACCCTGCGTCATATATTGGACCACTACTTTAATAAGGATGCAATAAGCGTGAAAATATTGATAGGAGAAAAGTCACATATTTGTCTTTTTAAGAGTGATATATTATACTGTGATTCCTTGAAATGACCAGGCCAGAAAATCCAATCTTAAGGGAGGCAAGCAATGGCCAAAAACAAAAAGACCTACACCACAGGCTTCGGCGCACCTGTTGATAACGACCAGAATTCTAAGATAGCCGGCGACCGGGGGCCTATTCTAATGCAAGACACTCACTTACTAGAGAAGCTGGGGCACTTCGACCGGGAGAGAATCCCGGAAAGAGTCGTCCATGCCAAGGGCGCAGGCGCTCACGGCTACTTCGAAGTCACGGCTGACGTCACCAAATATACCAAAGCCAAATTCCTTTCGGATATCGGCAAGCGTACGGAGGTTTTCGCCCGCTTTTCAACGGTAGGCGGCGAGAAGGGTTCTGCCGATGCGGAGAGAGACCCACGCGGCTTCGCCCTCAAGTTCTACACAGAAGAAGGCAATTATGACATGACCGGCAACAATACCCCCGTCTTCTTCATCCGCGATCCGCTTAAGTTTCCGGACTTCATCCATACGCAGAAGCGACACCCGGGCAGCAATCTTAAAGACGCTGATATGTTCTGGGACTTCCTTTCCCTGACGCCGGAGTCCATCCACCAGGTAACCATCCTTTTCTCCGACCGCGGCACGCCCCGCACCTTCCGCAATATGAACGGATACAGCAGTCACACTTTCAAGTGGTATAACGCCAGGGGCAAATATTTCTGGGTTAAGTACCATTTCAAGACTGAGCAAGGCATCGATAACCTGACCCGCGATGAAGCGACCGAGATGAAGGGGAAAGACCCCGACCACGCCACCCGCGACCTCTTCCAGGCTATCGAGAAGAAAAATTATCCCTCATGGCGGTTGGAAATGCAGATAATGACCCCGGAACAGGCGGAGAAGTACCGCTTTGACTCCTACGATGTGACGAAGGTCTGGTTCCACGCAGATGTCCCACCGATAACCATCGGGCGTATGGTACTGAATAAAAATCCGGAAAATTACTTCGCTGAGGTAGAACAGGCGGCTTTCTCTCCGGCCAATTTCGTGCCCGGCATAGCGGCATCGCCGGATAAGCTGCTGCAGGGCAGGCTGTTTTCCTACCACGATACGCACCTACATAGGCTGGGGCCAAATTATCACCTGCTACCCATTAACCGTCCTAAAGCGGCCGTCAATTACTATCAGCGCGATGGCTACATGGTCCTGAGCGATAACAGCGGCAACGGTCCCAACTACTATCCCAACAGCTTCAGCGGGCCGGAACCAAAAGCAGATGCAAGCGAGCCGCCGTTCAAAGTATCCGGCGAAGCGGCGCGGCAGCCTTACAAGCACCCCAACGACGACTTTTTCCAAGCCGGCGAGCTTTACCGCCGCGTAATGACCGATAAAGACAGAGACCATCTCATCGGCAACATAACCACGCATCTCTGTAATGCTCGCAAACGTATCCAGTTGCGGCAGACCGCTATTTTCTACAAGGCCGACCCCGAATACGGCACGAGAGTGGCCAAGGGGCTCAAGCTGGACGCGAAAGAGGTAAAGCGCCTGGCGGCTATGTCCATAGAAGACAGGGCTAAAGCAACCGCGGAAAAGGCCTAAGACGCGCTATACAAAATAAAGAGAGGGGGTGTAATACCCCCTCTTGAATATTTTTTACTTATAAATTAGCAGTTTAAATCGGTATATAAATTTGTTTTTTATTTTTGTCCCTGCGCTATCTTGGCATCCAGAAGCTTTTCAGCTTCTTCCCTGCTTCCGACGATATCAGGCACATAATCCACATTCTTGCCCAGCCTGGAAAACTGCAAACTGGCTAGCTTCATTTTACCTTCTACACGTATGGCATACCTCACTCCAGATTTCTTTAAAAAAGCCTGGCCGCGAGCCACCTCATCCAGAGTATCCTGGCCGACCGGTTTAAATTCCGAGAGGTCGGTAATCACATCAAAACCCGATTTAAGCTTTTTGGTTTCCGTTTCGGTCTTGTCGGTGCAATCTTTCATTTCTTTATAGGAAAAATATCCGACCATTTTGCAGTATAGTCTATTTTTTTTTACGTCAGCTTCGACAATATACATACCGAACTCCTTCCCAAGAATTGCTTATTTCAATATAAAAATCGTCCGTTATTGCTGATTGAGAGAATCCAGGAGCTTTTCTGCTTCTTCCATAGTCTCAACGGCGTCAGGCACGTAGTCGATGGTCTTCCCAACTCTATTAAACTGCAGATTGGTCAACTTGGCTTTACCCTCCACCCGAATTCCATGCCTTATTTCGGACTGTTTAAAATATTTCTGACCGCGCTCTACCTCCTTAAGAGTATCCTGACCTACCGGTTTGAATTCCGATATATCATTGATAATATCGTAGCCCGGTTTAAGCTTTTTAATTCCTTCAATAGTCTTATCAGTAGCTTCCTTCATCTCATTATAATCAAAGAACCCGACGAGCTTAACGTATAATCTGTTTTTCTGAACATCAGCTCTGACGGTAAACATTGTAAGCTCCTTTCCGGGTCTTGTTCAATTATGTTCAACAAAATCCGGCTGACAGCTATTATAATAGTCTCCGTGCTAAAAAAGTCTACACCATAATCATTAATTTATCAATAGAAATCAATGGTTTTCAGATATACTTTAGTCTTTACCTATTTGTCAAAAAACGGTAAAATATAAGTGTCAACAAATCCTCATCCTAATGCCGAGAAATCGTAGATTAGCAGGCGTGAATTTTGGATAAAAAAGCCCTCGACTGGCTGCTGGCAGGACCGGCGTGGCTCAAGTATGCCGTGGAACTCCAGCTGCTGTACATTAAGCCGGATATCGCCCCAGTATTGCAGGACAACTCTATTCAGAAACTAATTCTCCGGCTCAAAGGTAATAGCGCCGGTATCCCGGCTATAAAGTCGGGGAAAGTGCATTATACGGAAGCAGGCAAAGCATACTGGGACCTGTTTTTCCTGGCGGACACAGGGCTGACGGTGGAAGACGCCGGGCTGGAAGCCGAGGCGGAGGAGATTTTCCGCTACCAGTCACGCGACGGCACCTTCACCATGCCCCCGAACGTACAGGATAACTACTTCTGCATGTCCGCAATACTCATTGCCTCGCTGGCAAAGATGGGCTACCGCGACGACCCGCGGGTGATAAAGTACATCCGGGCGGCGATGAGCGCGCAGATGACCGGAGGCGGCTGGGACTGCTACGGCGACAGTTACGGGTCGGGGGACTCCTGCCCGATGGATGACATGAATATCCTGATGCTGTTAGGGCAATATTTAGATTATAGAGACAGTCCCAGGCTTCAGGGAGCCATCGACCATTTGCTGGCGCACTGGGAGGAAGGGACGCACCTTTACGGTTTCGGGGTGGGAAAACGCTTCCGCAGCCTGCAATACCCGGCGGTAAAGTACGGCATCCTGCGGGTGCTGGACACCCTTTCGTTGTTTCCTTATGCCGTAAAGAAACAAGGGTTTCAGACCATGCTGGACTACGTTCACGGTAAAGCGGTAAGCGGCCGGTATTTTGCCGAACCGGCGGATATGGTTTATACTGATTTTGACTTCAGTCAAACGACAGAACCGAGCCGGTGGATTACGTTTCTGGTGAGCCGCATGGAGAAGAGAGTAGCAGGAGTTTAAAGCAAAGAAGGGAGAAAGCTGTGTATCGCATAGAGGTCTCCATAAAAGAAGGATTTGCCGACCCGCGCTCGGAAGGGCTGCAAAAAGATATCCTCGACCTCGGCATTAACGCGGTCAAGCAGGCAAGGGTAAGCAGCATCTATTCGCTGGAAGGCAAGCTTAATGAAAAAGAGCTGATAACCATTTGCCGCGAGTTGCTGACCGACCCGATTGTGGAGGAATTTTCTTACGAAGAAAGCCCTGTCCCCAAAGGCGCGCGGCTGGTGGAGGTGGCTTATAATCCCGGCGTCATGGACCCGGTCGAAGAAAGCGTAAAAAAGGGCATCAGAGACCTCGGCATCAGCACGGTCAGCGCCGTCAGGACGGCGAAAAAATACCTGCTCTGGGGCGATATTTCCGACGATATTCTAAAGTCCATCTGCGATAAGCTGCTGGTCAACAGCGTTGTCCAGCACATCGTCGCTGATAAAGAAGCTGTATCTCTGCCGTCAGCTAGCTATAAATTTAAACTGGAAAAGATAGATATAGCCGCTATGGACGATGACGCCCTGATGGAGTTAAGCAAGGGCAGGTTCTGGCTGAACATACATGAAATGCGCATTATCCAGGACTATTTTAAGAAACTGGGGCGGCAGCCTACCGACGTGGAACTGGAAACACTGGCACAAACATGGTCGGAGCACTGCTGTCACAAGACATTTAAAGCCAGGATAACACTCGGCAACAAAGTAATCGATAACCTGATGAAAAGTACGGTGATGAAGGTGACTCAGGAACTCAATAAGCCGTGGTGCCTTTCTGTCTTTAAGGATAATGCCGGTGTTATCGATTTCGATGGCCGTTACGCCGTTAATTTCAAGGTAGAGACCCATAACCACCCCTCGGCGGTCGAGCCTTACGGCGGCGCGGCTACGGGCATCGGCGGCGTTATCCGCGATGCTATGGGCACCGGACTCGGCGCCAAGCCCATCCTCAACACGGATGTTTTCTGCTTCGGCCTGCCGGATATGCCCCATGCCGACCTGCCAAAAGGCGTTTTACACCCGCGCCGTATCTTCAAAGGTGTCCGCGCCGGCGTGGCGGATTACGGCAACCGCATGGGCATCCCCACCTCAAACGGCTCTATCTTCTTCGATGAGCGTTACGTGGGCAATCCGCTGGTCTATTGCGGCACCGTGGGTATAATGCCCGCTAGCATGAGCCAGAAAGGCCGGCAAAGGCCTGGCGACCTCGTAGTGCTGGTTGGGGGCAAAACGGGCAGGGACGGCATCCACGGCGTTACCTTTGCTTCCGGTGAGCTGGATAAGCAATCGGAAACGCTTTCTTCAAATTCAGTGCAAATAGGCAACCCGATTGTGGAAAAGAAAGCCCTCGATGCTATTTTGCAGGCGCGCGGACTCGGCCTTTACGTCCGCATCCATGATGTCGGCGGCGGGGGACTGTCCTCCGCGGTCGGTGAAGTGGGAGAAGAGACCGGCGTTAAGGTCAATCTTGAAACAGTCCCGCTGAAATACTCCGGCCTGTCTTACATGGAAATCTGGATATCGGAATCTCAGGAGCGTATGCTGCTGGCGGTCCCTCCGGAGAACATCGACCGTTTCCTGGCTATCTGTAAGAACGAGGATGCGGATGCGGTGGTCATCGGTGAATTCACGGACAACCGCCGCCTTCAGCTTTTTTATGAAGGCAACCTGGTCTGCGACATGGATATGGCCTTCCTGCATAACGGCCTGCCGCAGCTCGAGCGTGAAGCTGTCTGGGAACAGCCGAAGTACCCGGAACCGGCTTTTAAAATGCCTTCCGACCTTACGGAAGACCTGAAAAAGATTCTGGGTTCCTGGAACGTTTGCAGCAAGGAATGGGTCATCCGCCAGTACGACCACGAGGTGCAAGGCACCAGCGTGTTAAAACCCCTCGTCGGCAAGACGAATGACGGCCCCGGCGATGCCGCCGTTATCCGTCCCCTTGCAGATTCGATTAAAGGGCTGATAGTCTCCAACGGTATTAATCCCAAATACGGTGATATCGACCCGTACTGGATGGCAGCGTCAGCCATCGACGAGGCAGTCAGGCAGGTTATCGCGGTGGGCGGCGACCTGGAAGAGGTGGCCCTGCTGGACAATTTCTGCTGGGGCAACCCGGAAAAGCCCGACCGGCTGGGAGCACTGGTAAGAGCGGCGCAGGCCTGCTACGACATCGCCATGGTCTACGGCACGCCGTTTATCTCCGGCAAGGACAGCCTTTATAACGAGTACGAAACAGGTAAAGAAACCATCTGCATCCCACCGACGCTGCTGATATCGGCGATGGGGGTGATGGATGACATCGATAAAGCCGTCACTATGGACTGCAAGCAGGACGGCGACCTTATTTATATCGTCGGCGCTACGTATAACGAACTCGGGGGTTCACACTACTACTCAATTCACGGTCATGTCGGCAACAGCGTACCGAAAGTTAACCCGGAAAAAGGCAAACAATTAATGAATGCCTTGTCTGCAGCGACGAAAAAAGGTCTGGTTAAAGCCTGCCATGACCTTAGCGAGGGGGGAATAGGGGTAGCGGCGGCAGAAATGGCTTTTGCCGGAGGACTGGGTATGACGATCGACCTGAAAAACGCACCGCTGGGCGAAGCAATAGAACGGGATGACTATATATTATTTTCGGAGTCGAACAGCCGTTTTCTGGTGGAAATAGCTCCCGAAGATAAAAAGGCGTTTGAAAAAGCGATGGCGGGGACGGCATGCGCGGAGGTGGGGCGAGTAACAAAGGATAAAAAGATGGTGGTCAAGGGTCGGAACAGCAAGGCAGTCCTTACTGCATCCATCGATGAGTTGAAAGAAGCGTGGCAGAAACCTTTAAGGTGGTAGGAGCGAAATGAATAAAGTAAGAGTTTTAATGTTGCGGGCTCCCGGGACCAACCGAGACGTTGATACACAAATCGCTTTTGAAGAGGTCGGGGCAGAGGTGGAATCGGCGCTGGTCACCGAGTTAGTACGTAAGGATAAAAGCCTGGCCGATTATCATATATTAATGATTCCCGGGGGCTTTACGTACGGTGACGACATTTCTGCCGGTAAAATTATGGCCAACGAGATAAGGCTGAGGCTGGGTGAGGATATAAAGAAATTCGTGGCGGACGGGCGGCTGGTGATGGGCATCTGCAACGGCTTCCAGGCGCTGGTGAAAACAGGTATTTTGCCCGGCATAGCGGGGCAGAGCGCCCAGCCGGTGACCCTAACCAATAACGATTCCGGCAAATTCGAGTGCCGCTGGGTATATCTAAAGGTAAACGAGAAAAGCCCGTGTGTTTTTACTAGGGGGATAAGGGGTATTTATGCCCCGATAGCGCACGGGGAAGGCAAGCTGGTGGCCGGGCCGGGGATGGCGGAAAAATTGAATATCGCCCTGCAATACGTCGATGAAAAGGGGAAAACGGGGGCGGGCTACCCGCACAATCCAAACGGCTCCATAAAAGATATAGCGGGTATCTGCGATGCTACCGGCCGCATCTTCGGGATGATGCCCCACCCGGAGGACTTTATCCGCTGGACACAACATCCCCGCTGGACGCTGGAAAAACCGAGGGAAGACCTGCTGGGCTTGCAGATATTTACCAATGCGGTAGCGTGGGCGAAGGGAATTTAAACACAGGGACAGCTAAATGATGTTGGTGGCGGAAGGGTTTTAAAGCTCAATCCCCTGTTCTTTAAGATAGTCGATAGCGTCCTGGATAGTAATTATCTTTTCCGCCGCTTCATCAGGAATTTCCAGTTTCTTTTCCGGCGTGCTGAATGTTTCTTCAATAGACATTATCAGTTCAACCAGGTCCAGAGAATCGGCACCCAAGTCCTCAACAAAGCTGGCGGTGGGCACGATATCCTTTTCATCAACACCGAGCTGCTCCACAACCATAGCTTTTATCTTCTCAAAAACCGATGCTGCCACGTTTTTCCCCCTTTTAACGAGTGTACTAGCGGCCGGCAATTGCGCTGACCGACCCTAAGACCCCATTTATAAACTTGGCCGAACTGCCGGCGCCAAACGTTTTGGCCAGTTCAACCGCTTCATTTACAACTACTTTAACCGGTACTTTATTATCAAATAAAATTTCAAAGATTGCAAGTCTAAGTACATTGCGGTCGATTATCGCCAGCTGTTCCACAGGGTAGGCCGGAGCATATTTTTGAATAGTAAGGTCGATTTCATCCATTTTTTCAACGGTACCGCTTACCAAACCGCGCGAGAATTCGCTTACTTCCGGAGAAAGGCCGGCCTCAGTGAGCAGTCTGTCTATCGCCGCCTCGGGTCGGCGGGCGACGGAATCGACCTCATATAACGCCTGCAGGGCGAGTATACGGGCTTTGCGTCTTGTCCCTTTCATATTTTAATGTCCTGAACAATAATTATAGCATAACATGCAGGCACCTAGAAACGGGACAGATTTCAAACAGCTTGAATACCTCCATCGAACGCGATAAAGTTAATACAGAAGGTCTTTTATGCACCGGGAAGAAGAGAAAACAGACGCTACTCTCGTCAGGCCGTTAAAGATAACGCTGGGGCTGGTGCTGGTCATCATGATAGCCGAGATAATCGGCGGGGTGTTCAGCAACAGCCTTGCCCTCTTGAGCGACGCCGGACATATGCTCACGGACGCGCTGGCGCTGGGGCTCAGCCTGTTCGCCATCAACCTGGCGAGACGACCGGCCACGGCGACCAAGACATACGGCTATCACCGCGCAGAAATCATGGCGGCACTGGCCAACGGCACCATCCTAATCCTGGTCTCCATCTTTATCTTCTACGAGGCGTACAGGAGATTCCTGGAAGAGCCGGCAATAAAAAGCCCGCTGATGCTCATCGTGGCGAGTATAGGGCTGGCAGCCAACCTTACCGGGCTTTACCTGCTGCGGAGGGGCAGTCGTAAAAGCATCAATATCAAAGCCGCTTTCTGGCATGTCATCGGCGATACGTTGTCTTCCGTGGCAGTGATTATCGCCGGGGTGATTATCTACTTCACGGGCTGGTATATAGCCGACCCGATACTGGCGGTGGTTATCGGCACCGTGATACTGTGGGGGGCGGCGCGGATTGTCAAAGAGTCGGTGGATATCCTTTTAGAGTCGGTGCCGCCCCATATCGATATGGAAGAGGTCGTTACCAGGGTGAAAGGCATTGCCGGGGTAGAAGGCCTGCATGATGTACATGTCTGGACGATTACCTCCGGCATCTACGCCTTGAGCGCCCACTTGGACATTACCGACCAGACCGTAAGCCAGAGCTGCGACATTTTAGCGAAGGTAAACGATGTGCTGGCCAACGATTTCAATATCACGCATACGACGCTGCAAACCGAATGCGAATCCTGCCCGACGGGGCTGAAATGCAACCTACCGCAGCAGAACGAAAAGTAACCACTCCCTTATTAATCTTTCCACAGCAAGCCGGGTTTCAGTTATTTGTTTTATTGTTTTTTAAATTTTTTTTCTGCGTCTTAGCTTCAAAGTGAAGCTGATTTGTTTTTATTTGTTTGTATTTTTGTCATATATTTATGTTAAGTTCAGCTACGGACTCTGATTCTTCCCTTTTAAAGTGATAACGGGTTTCATTCTCTTTACTC
>Ga0154649_1094_pt3 | contig 11555 bp, 9 predicted proteins | sample Rifle2008BG13ft_FD_116078 | JGI IMG/M metagenome (GOLD analysis project Ga0154649, IMG submission 116078) | Chloroflexi bacterium RBG_13_51_18
CCGCTTTTTACGTTCTCAACAGCAGTTTCTATTGATGCCAGGTTGCTTTTGCTGCTGCCGGCGGATTTTGCCTGCTCGATAGCCAGCGCCACGCGGTCGTTGAGACTATCGAAGCTGTTGAAACTGGTAAAGCCCCAACCCCCTTTCACCAGCGCCCGCACGTTGCCGCCGGAAGCCGTGGAACGCCCGACGGACTCCATTACCTGGCCGCGGTAAACAATCTGGCTGGTCTGGCTTTCCTCGAAGCGCGCCTCTGTATAGTCGGCTTGACTCTTCTTGATTTCTCCGGCAAGACTCTTGGCAACAGCATCAATATCCGGCATAGTTAGAAACCTCGTAAAAAGCGATAATCTACAGTTAAACAAAGTTTAACTAACGTGACGGGGAAATGTCAATTTACATTATACCTACTGCTGATGTTTCACCTTGACACTCGCACGCCTGTTAGCTTAAACTATGAGAGGAATTTTCTTCTCCAGTGGAGCCCCAATCACTTCTGTTAAAGGGAAAGTGCGCTATCTGAAACACCCAGATCAAGTAGAGAGGAGATAAGACCGTGACTTACACAACTTTGCTTTTCGAGAAAAAAGACGGTATCGGCACCGTTACTATCAACCGCCCGGATAAACTGAATGCGCTCAACAGCACCGTATACAACGAACTCTATGACGCCTTCGAGTCTATTGAGAACGACCCTGAGGTGCGGGTAGTTGTCCTGACCGGGGCCGGGGAGAAGGCCTTTGGCGCCGGTTCTGATGTTGCCGAGATGCAGAACATGGGCCCCCTGGAAATACAGAAATTCATGGCCACTATCCGCAAAGCTTCCGACTTCATTTATGCGCTTACCAAGCCGACAATTGCCGCTATTCACGGCTATGCCCTCGGCGGCGGCTGCGAGCTTTCCATGTGCTGCGACCTTCGGATATGCTCGGAGAAAGCGCGCTTCGGTCAGCCGGAGATAAACCTGGGATTGATTCCCGGCGCCGGCGGCACACAGCGCCTAACTCGTCTTATCGGCGCCGCCAAAGCCAAGGAAATGATTTACCTGGGGGATTATATTGACGCCGCTGCCGCTTTAAACCTTGGCCTTGTTAATAAGGTCGTCCCGCCGGAAAAGCTGATGGAAGAAGCTATGGAATGGGCGAAAAAGCTTGCCGGCAAGAGCGGGCCTGTCCTGGCGATGGCCAAGATGGCAATCAATACGGGCGTTGATACAGATATGGCCTCCGGGCTCAATATGGAGACGAAATGCAACGCTCTCTGCTTTGCTACCGAGGACCGAAAAGAAGGCATGGACGCTTTCCTGGAAAAACGTAAGGCTGTATTTAAGAATAAATAATCAAGACCGTAAGGAGGTTTACTACCGTGGCTATTAAAAAAGTGTTTGTAATCGGGGCCGGGACGATGGGCAACGGCATCGCCCAGGTGAGTGCCCAGGCGGGCTATGACGTCATGATGTCCGATATTAAGGACGAGTTCGTACAGAAGGGCATGGCTGCTATTGAGAAGAGTCTGGACCGGCTGGTGAAAAAGGAGACGATTAAGGAGTCGGATAAATCTGCTATATTAGCCCGCATCAAGACTACGACGGATAATAAGGACGCTAAAGACGCGGACATGGTTATCGAGGCGGCGCCGGAAATACTGGAATTAAAGAAGAATATATTTAAACAGCTTGATGATATATGCAAGCCGGATGCTATTCTGGCCACCAATACCTCTTCCCTCCCCATCGGCGAAATCGCCGCCAGCACAAAAAACCCCAAGCGTGTTATCGGCATCCACTTTATGAACCCGGTGCCGGTGATGAAGGGCGTCGAGGTTATTCCCGGCCGTCAGACTGCCGCTGATGTCCTTGAAGCATCAAAGGAATACATCAGGAAAATCGGCAAGGAACCGTGTGAAGCCAGGGATTATGCCGGTTTTATCGTCTCACGGCTGGTGGATGCCTTGATGAACGAGGCTTTCTGGTGCGTCATGGACGGTAACAAGCCGGAAGAAGTGGACAAGGCTATAAAACTATGCCTCAACCACCCGATGGGCCCGCTGGAACTATGCGACCTCGCCGGCGCTGATGTGGTCATGCACGGACTTGAAACTATGTATGAGGAGTTCGGCGAGAGGCTGATGCCCGCCCCGCTTTTGAAGAATATGGTCCGCTCCGGCGACCTGGGACGCAAGACAGGCCGCGGTTTTTACGATTATACGCAGAAATAGTGTATTAGAAACTTGATATATATACGCATTTAGAAAAGGAAGGTAAAAAATGGCAAGTGACAAAGATGTTGTTATCGTGGCGGCGGCCAGGACGCCGTTCGGCAGGTTCGGCGGTTCGCTAGCTAACTTCGACTACTATGAACTGGGCGCTATCCCGATGCGTGAGGTCGTCAAACGAGCCGGCATTAAACCTGATGTGGTAAATGAGGTTTTCTGGGGCGTGGGCGATACCTCTGCCTGCCGCGATGCCTATACGCCCGTAGCCGGAAGGCAGTCGCTTATCCGTGCCGGGCTGCCTCATGAAACGGTATCGATTTCCTTTGACATGGCCTGTGTATCGGCGATGAACGCCGTCAGACTGGCGGCTCTCGAGATGAAAGCCGGAGAAATTGAAACAGCTATCTGCGGTGGCGCTACTTCCTTCGGGCAATCGCCGCTTATCGTCAGGGGCGTGAGATTCGGCGGGTTCCGCATAGGTGATGTTAAGATGGAAGACCCGCTTTATGCCCTCGGCTATAAGGACTTTAACCCGGTATCGGTGGACAGCGATAACGTCGCTAACGAGTACGGATTCACCCGTCAGGACATGGATGAATGGGCATTCCGCAGCCATCAGAACTACGGCGAAGCCTGGAAAGCCGGCAAGTTCAAGGAAGAAATCATGCCCCTCCCCATCCCCCAGCCCAAGGGCGACCCCAAGATACTGGATATCGACGAGCAGTACCGCGCGGATACCTCAATGGAAAGACTCGCCAGCTTGAAAAGCGTTTATAACACCCGCGCCATTACCGCCGGCAACGCACCCGGTCTGAACGACGGTGCTACGGCTCTTCTGGTCATGACCCGCAAAAAAGCGCAGGAACTGGGCTTGAAGGTGCTGGCTACGGTAGTTCAGAGTGTTTCTGTCGCTATTAACGCCAGCCGCATGCCGGAAGGTCCGGGCATCGCCATGAAGAAAGCCGTCAAGAATGCCAATATGACCTTCGATGATATGGCCGTCATGGAAATCAACGAGGCCTTTGCCTGCGTGCCACTGGTATCAATGATGGTGGCCGTAGATAAAGACAAGGCTAAATACCAGGCGATGTGCGACAAGATGAATGTCAACGGCAGCGCTATTGCCATCGGGCATCCCAACACTGCCAGCGGCGCTAGGCTCATCATGAACCTGATGTACGAACTCCAGCGGCGGGGTGGCGGATACGCTATGGGCGCCATTTGCGGTGGCCTGGCACAGGCTAATGCCTGTATTATCAAAGTGGGATAAAATACGGCGGTATATGCCGCCAGTGATATAAATAGAAAATAAGGAGTAATGCATGGACGTATCTCAATTTTCTTTGAAAGGCAAAGTAGCCCTGGTCGTCGGCGGGGCGGGTGATATCGGAAAAGCCATCGCTGAGACCTATTCCATTGCCGGTGCCGATGTCGTCATCAGCAGCCGCAAGCAGGAGAATCTGGACAAAGCCGCGGCAGAAATCAAAGCCAAATCCAAAGGCAAAGTCCTGGGGATTGCCGGACACCTCGGCAAGCTGGAGACAATCAAAGTTTTAGTGGATGCTATTATGAAAGAGTGCGGACGCATTGATATCGTTGTCAACAGCTCCGGCTCCAGCTTCATGGTGCCCCTCACGGATGTCGAAGAATGGCAGTGGGACAACGTGATGAGTGTTAATGTCAAAGGACCCTTCTTCCTGTGCAAACAGATTGCCCCCATTATGAAAGAGCAGGGCGGCGGCAGCATTATCAATATCACGTCCTATATGGGTATCAGGACGGAGGAAACGCTGGGTGTCTACTGCATCAGCAAGGCGGCCGTCATTCACATGACCCGCGTCATGGCTAAGGAATGGGGCAAGTGGAATATCCGCGTCAACTCTATCGCGCCGGCATGGGTGCACAGTCGGCTGTCCGACCCTTTCCTGCAGATGCCCGGCGTGAACGACAGGATGTTAAGCCAGACGGTAATCGGGCGCTTCGGCGAGCCTGATGATGTAGCTGCTTTAGCTCTTTATCTGGGTTCCGATGCCGCTAAGAACCAGACCGCCGGTCTCTTCCCGCTGGACTATGGTATGCTTACTTAAACAAAGGTATATAGTTAAGGAGGTTCAAAATGGCACTTCCACTAAATGGCAAAGTTGTCCTGGTCACCGGCGCAAGGCAGGGACTGGGAAAATCCATCTCGCTGGGCATGGCGCAAGCCGGCGCCGACCTTATTATTTGTGACCGCGTAACCGACGACGGCAAGCTGGCGGAAACCGCTAAAGAAATTGAAGCTCTCGGCAGGAAAACGCTCTCCCTCGGCGGTGATATCACTATCGAAGATGACGTCAACAATATCGTCAATAAATCGCTGGAGAAGTTCGGCAAAATCGACGTGCTGGTCAACAACGCCGGCGTCACTTCCCAGGACTCTTTCGAGAAGATGACTTATAAACGGTGGCGTCTTATCCTCTCCGTGAACCTGGACGGCACTTATCTCTGCTCCAAGATTGTCCTGCCGCACATGATTGAGAAAAAAAGCGGCATGATTATCAATGTGTCGTCGATACTCGCCAAGGAAATCCGCATGAATATTGCCTACGGTGTCACCAAGGCTGCCGTAGAGCGGTTCACGGTGGGACTGGCGCGGGAAGTGCGGCGGGAAGAAGGCATCGCTATTACCTGCATCCGGCCGTATTTTGTGAAGACCGAAGTGGTCATGGGCTTTATGGAAGGACATGACACCAGCAATTTTGAAGAGCCGATTATTTGGCAGAAGTACCCGGCCATGATAGCCGCGTTAAAACCGGCAGATGCCGCCGGTAAGATATGGGATAAAGCCGCATTAGAGGAAAAGTTCGGTAAGATTTAACTAAAAAAATTCTGTAGTACAAGTAGATACGCCCCGGTTATTAAAAGCTGGGGCGTTGTTTTTTAGGCGTTATAACGGTGGGATTGGCGGATTATCTTTTTCTCAGCAATCTGAAGGTGGAAACAAAAGCGGTAGCAATGAGCAGGCCGGCTATCAGCAATAACATCCACCACCATTTTTCTACGAGTCCGCCATCGTTTGTAGGAATGATAGGTGCTCCAGACGATTTATTTACGGCAACATCGCTCTGTGTAAACGATACCGTCCGCGATTTTGTATTATTCAGCTCGTTGTTTTCAAAGATTGCTTGGTTAGAGTCGGCAAAAACGCTTATTTCATGTTCGCCTTCCGTTGTTGTCCAGCTAAATTCTATGGTGACGGGTGTTGCCAGGTCCATTTCCGGTATGTCCGCATAATCCACGATGGAACCGTCAATTGACAACGCTAATTGCACATTCATGGCTTTAGCATTGCCCCGGTTTTCCAGTTTAATCGTTATGGTTATGGTCTCCCCTATTGCGGCGTCCAGCGGCGAATAGCTTATTGTCCGGATAATCAGGTCGGGCGTAATTGTCGAGAATGAGATAACGCTTTCATTATTATCTTCATCAAGTTCGGCAATTGCTTCGTCACAATCGGCAATGATATTCGCGGTATGCTGGCCTGAGGAAAGAATAGCGATAAAGGAAAAGTTAGCAGTTTCTCCTGCCGGTATCGACGGTATGGTTTTATATTCGGCAGGATAGCTGTCGAAATAATATTGTACCTGTGACTCTCCGGAGGAGCCTGTGCCGATATTTTTTATAGTAATGGTAAAAGCAGCTTCGTTGCTGTTCAACTGGTCGCTGACCGTCCAGCCCATTCCTTCAATTATCAGGTCAGGTGTTGCTGTGGCTTGTATTATTTCCTTTTCATTGTTAGTTTCATTGGCTTCGATAACAGTATTATTAACATCGAGTGTGATTTTAAAGGTATGTATACCGGCTTCGGCTACCCAGTTAAATTCCTTTGAGACAGACTCCCCTGGATTTATTGAAGGCAATTCTTGAGAGGCTATTTTAATACCATCGACATAGCAGTTGATTTGAGAAATTTCTGTCCGGCTGTTTCCCTGGTTTTTTACGGATGCAGTTATTACCAGGGTATCGCCGACATTGATATCCGAAGGTGAAAAAGTAATATTCTCTACTATAAGGTCGGGTAGGGGGATATTTATAATCCTGGTATTATTAGCTTCATCGATTTCCACAATCTGGTTCGTGGAATCAAGAATGATGGTGATGCTGTGGGAGCCTTCTGAAGCTGCCCAGGTAAAATGCGCTAACGTGGCAGCGCCGGGTTCCAGACGTCCCATATCGACATAACCAGCGGCAGCTCCGTCAACATAAAAAGCGATACGTGAAGGGTCGGCGCTGATAAGCCCCCGGTTCTCTATATTGATATCGAAAATGACGGTTTTTCCCAATGGTATTTCAGGAGGCGACCAGATAATACTGGTTATGGCTAAATCCGGTAATTTAGGAGCGAATATTACCGAGTTCTCATTATTGGTTTTATCACTTTCCGCGATGTAATTATTGTAATTGACTATTGCTTTGAAAGTGTGGCGGCCGTTGGTGACCTTCCATTTGCAGGTGGCATTTACTAAAGCTCCAACGTCGAGTCTTGTAATCAGCTCGGATGTCACCAGCGCATCATCCATAAAGAAAGCGACGTGGAAATTTAACGCTATACCACCCCCCTGGTTTTTAATAGTGATAGTAAAGTTAACGGTTTCATCGAGAGTCGGATTTTCCGGCGACCAACTGATACTTTGAACAATTAAATCCGGCGGAATGATAGTGATTTTCACTGTTAGATTATTGTTGTCCCTGCCTAATTCATTTAAAATCCTATCGTAATCGGCAGTAACGCGAATGGAATGTGTACCGCTGACAGCTAGCCATGTAAAATTGGCGATTGTTTCCTCTCCAGCGTTTAATTCTGATATATCCAGGTAGGACATTATCCGGTTATCGATGTAGCTTGCGGCACGTGAGCTGGCCGCTCTGCCGCTCCCCTGGTTTTTGATTTTTACGGTAATGGTCACATTATCTCCGGCACCGGGATTGACCGGCAGCCAGGTAATACCGCTTATAACGAGGTCGGGAATGAGGGTAGTAATGCTTACATTATATTCGTTGTTGTTTTCATCGCTTTCGTTTATCTGGCTGTAATAGTCGAGTAGTATTTTTATATCATGCTTATCTTGCAGGGTCTGCCAGCTGAAGGAGATATTTGTAGAGGCGCCGGCTTCGAGTGATGGTCCCTGTATAGTGGATTTAAGCGTACCGTCAATAAAATAGGCCAGGTGCCAGATATCGGCTCGTCCCTGTCCGAGGTTTATAACGGTTACATTACAGGTTACCGTATCATACTTCGATGGATTCTGCGGCGACCACACAACATTTTGAAATGCCAGGTCTAACGCTCCTGTCGAGAAGGTTATAGTCAGTTCGTTATTTGCCTCGTCGCTTTCTTTGTTAAGGTCCGTTTCATCGATGACTGCTTGAAGTGTATGTTGCCCTGTAAGCACCGTCCATGTGTAGGTTTTCGTTAGTGTTGCCCCGGGATTAATGGCGGCAACTTCTCGAGTGCCTCTCGTGTTGCCGTCAATGAAAAAGTTCAAACTTGTAGTATGGGACTGGACATTACCCTGGTTTTTGATAACGATGCTGAAAACAACGCTGTCGCCTCCCGATGGGTTTGTCGGCGACCACGTTATCGACTGTATAATCAGGTCGGGCGCCAGCGTCGTCAGCGTATATGTGTTGGCATTATTTGTTTCATCCGTTTCCGCAATAATTTCGCTGGCATCGGCGATCGCCCGAATGGTATGCGTGCCCTGCGTGCCTTGCCAGCTGAACGTAACCGTCGTCATGATGCCGGCGTTGAGGGAGCCGATGGATTTTGTTTGGAGGATGATACTATCGATGTAACAGGTAACGTAGCTGGCTGCAGCGCTGGCGTTACCCTGGTTCTTTACAGTTACCGTGATAACTACACTATCATTGATGGCAGGATTTTCCGGGAATAAGGTGATGTCCTGCACAACGAGGTCGGGACCCGTGTCGGCAGATACCTTGGGCTGATAAGGCCCGAAGCCGTTTATCCCCAGGAGGCACACCAGTAATATGACAATAGTCCTGGATATTGTCTTTTTCATGATTTCCAGAAAACCGGGCAATAAAGAGTCCCTCCAGTCCACCCTGATTAACGTCCTATACTATTTTAGTATTAGAAAAATATCCCAACCAATAGTCTTTTAGTAGGGTAATGGAGATGAATTGGTACTATTATCAGGTGACGGGTGGCAAAAAAGAAGGTGAATGTGTGACTTGGGATTAGACTGGTGAATGTTGAAAGAAAGTTCTATCGACTTTATTCTTTAATAATTGCCCAGGCAGGGCAGTGGTTGTTCTCAAGGCATGCTCCGCAGTCGGTGCATTTTTTCAGGTCGATTATATAGGTATTTTCACCCTAATATATCGCACTGACGGGACATATAAATAAACAGCTGCCGCATTTAACGCAGTATTCGGTAATTTTATATGCCACGCTAGTCTCCTGAAAGATGATTAGTAGGAAACCTGCTCTTTTAATATATCATACTATCTCTGAAGGGAAGTAAAAAGACACCAGGCAAACCATTGACAATCGGTGTAGGGGTGGTTAAGATATTTTTGTGATAAACAGAGCTGTATTGATCATATCAATGATATGTTTACTGATTATTTTGCCGGGTTGTGCTCAAACTAACGATGCTTCTCCGGCAATCTCATCTCAACCTAGCCAAAATCACAAACAGTCTATATGGTCAGCACATTCAGAGAAATACCCGAAGATAGCAAGCTGGCTGGCTAAAAAAGACGAAATCATCGCCAGTGAAAAACCGTATGACCTGGTAATGTCAGCCTGGTTTACACCGGAGGAAGCCGCTCTAATCAAATCACAAAATCCTGATGCTATTTTGCTGGTCGGGCTTTCCGTTAACTGGGTTTGGGATAATCAGGAATGGATGGACTTCTTGATTACTATTGTTAATTACGGCAGGGTTACACCTTTAATTATCAACGAAAGCATGTATCTGCACAGGCCGGACGGTTCACGGTGCGGCTTTGGCTGGGCATCGGAACAATGGGGACACGAGGAAATTTATGCCATGGACCCGAGGAATCAGGAATGGGTTGAGTTAATCACCTCTTTTTATGAAACTGTCCTAAACCAACCACAGCATGATGGGATTATCATCGATATGGTAACAGAAAAATCATGGTGCCCGGAAACGATATCCGACCAGGAATGGGTAGAAGCTACGAGGTTGATTTTCCAACGGATTGATGAGATAAATACCGCTAAAAAAACAGTCGTTTTTAATGCCGGGCGGGACTTGCCGGATATTGACGCATATAGCGAATTTATAAGCGGTTATCTCATGGAAAACTTCATGGGAGAGCAGGTAAAGTCATCTTTCGATGATGGTCTCAAGGCTGCAGAAGGCAATTATATTGTGATATATGCTGTGGATACTGATGATACCGGAATAGAAGATATGCATAAAATGAGGCTGGGGCTGGCTCTAAGCATGATGTTTGATAATACCTATTTCACCTATGATTTTGGACCCCGCGACCATGGTCAGGCATGGTGGTTCCCGGAATATGATGTTGATTTGGGCAATCCCCTCGATAATTCATATAAAAAGGGAGATGCCTATTACCGAGAATTCGAGAAAGGAATCGTTGTTGCATCACCGTACGCTGCTACAAATGTTGTTTTTAACGGGGAGTTTATTGATGTCAGCACAGGCAACAAATCACATACATTTGATATAGAAAAAGGTGACGGCAGGATTTTCCTTAGAGTCAATTAATGACAGGATTTTATATGTTTACCGAGAAGGACCGACATTAAAATAATGAAAAATGAAACAGGTTATAAAGGAGCAGCCAGAATTATAAGAATCATCGCCAAGGTTATCGGCATCATCGTGGCGGTATTCTTTCTGGTGATGCTCATCGGCGATGCCGAGATGGCTATAAAATCGGAAAGCTTTAAAGGTATCTCCCTGGAGTGGCTTTTCATACTGATACCTGTGATAATCGCGCTGGCGGCTTTTATCGTAGCCTGGCGGTGGGAGTTCCTCGGCGGTATATTGCTGCTGGCGGCTTACCTGATTCTGTCTTTCAGCCCTACAATACATTCAGTCTATTACGGCCCGGAATTCCGCTTTCTGGCGGGGATGTTTTACTTTGCTTTGCCCTTCCTGGTTTCTGGGGTATTGTTCATTGTAGCCGCACAGCTTGATAAAAGAGCTTCTCGACTAAAACGGGAAGATTCTGCTGGCTAACTCGGAAACTCTCATCAACAATCCCGGTATGATGCCCAGCAGCAGTACGCCCAGACAGCAGATAACCAGGGCAACTTTAGGGGCGATAGAGGATGTCATCTTTTCCGTAACAGGTGTTTCGCCGAACCACATGACCTTGACCACGCGGAGATAATAGTAGGCGGAGATGACGCTGTTGATGGCGGCGAGGATGACGAGCCAGAGCAGCCCGTGCTGCGCCGCCAGGCTGAAGATATAGAATTTGGCCATGAATCCCGCCGCCGGCGGTATGCCGATCAATGAAATCAGGCAGAGAGTTAACGCCAGAGCTAGTAGCGGCGAGCGCTTTCCCATACCTGCATAGTCGGCAATCGTGTCGCTGTTTATCTTATTAGAAATGATAACAATAGCGAAAAATGCTCCCAGGTTGGTCAGGGCGTAGCTTGCAAGGAAGAAAAGCAGTCCGCTCTCGCCGAGTACCGTCGACGGCATGGCGAGTCCGAAAGTGGCGAGACCTACCATCAGGTAGCCGGCCTGGGCGATGCTGGAGTAGCCGAGCATCCGCTTGATATTGGTCTGGGGAATAGCCGCGATATTGCCGATAAACATACTGATAACCGACAACACAGCGAAGATGATGCCCCAGTTATGGCTGATTGCATACGGTGTGCCAAAGGCGGAGAAGAACACCCGCAGGATAATAGCAAAGCCTGCAGCTTTACTCCCCACGGAAAGATAAGCAGTTATCGTGGTCGGTGCGCCCTCGTAAACATCTGGCACCCACATCTGGAAGGGCACGGCGGCAATTTTAAAGCCGAAGCCGGCAATCATCAGGACGATGCCCATGTAGAGTCCCGGGTTGCCGATGGGGGTAGTGTCTACACCCGACTGTAAGGACTGCGCTATGGCTGCCAGCTGGGTCTCCCCGGTGGCTCCAAAGACCAGCGCCATACCGTAAAGCACCACCGCCGATGCTATGGCTCCCAGCAGGAGGTACTTTAAAGCGGACTCGGTGGACTTCTTGTCTTTGAGCAGACTCACCAGCACGTAGAGAGGGATACTCGCCAGTTCCAGGGAGATGAAAAGCGAAATAAGATCGGCGGCGGCGGCCATCAG
>Ga0154649_1046_pt1 | contig 11296 bp, 17 predicted proteins | sample Rifle2008BG13ft_FD_116078 | JGI IMG/M metagenome (GOLD analysis project Ga0154649, IMG submission 116078) | Chloroflexi bacterium RBG_13_51_18
GGAAACCGCCGACCATAGCGCCGGATTTATGGGCTGGTTCCAGAATGTCTATAGAGTCAGCGCCGCTGCAGTGGATGACGCTCTGTCCCTTGTGCCAGTTTATCTCGGCGGTAACTTCGGCTATGGCGTCATCGGGGGTGGTGATGAAGACGATTTCGGCAGCATCCGCCACCGCCTGATTGTTGTCCAGTATACGCAGGTTGCTGATTAATCTGGACTTGCTTCTGTCAGCCGTTCTATTTCGCCTGGACGCGCCCACAAACTCGTACCCCTTACGGCTCAAGAGAACCGCCAAGGCGGTGCCGACTGTTCCAGCTCCTATGAATCCTACTTTAAGCATTCCGTTACCTTAAACAAAAACCCTCCCAGAATAAACTGAGAGGGCATCGTGACTTTCACCTATGTTTGCCGTCTCGGTCGTTTCCGATCCAAGCGACTTGTTATATTGTTAAGGTATTCGCTCGATACTCACCGCCATATAGGTCGATGGTTACATATATTTTAGCACGCAACATGCCGTTTGTCAATGATATTTTACATACAATAGACTCACAAAACACAACCCACTCTGGCTTTATTGCTTCTTTTTATCCAGGTTTATACCGCCTTTTTCGCTCGCTGTTTTTATGAAATTGTCCACTTTTGAACTGCCGAACATGGGACGCATTAAACGGTAGTACTTTTCCGTGTCCTTGCCGATTTTTAAGCTCTCGAACTGGTAATACCCGTAATCGAAAGTGAATACCGCCGCCAGGCTTAATAATGCAAAAACGCCGCATACTATCGATAATAAAACGGCATTGCCCAGGGAAACATTCCTCACGCTCGAATCGAAGTATGCCGCCCATATCATGGCGGCAATGCCTATCAGCAATATAGAGCAAAATACAATCAACACCCGTGAGGTTATTTTTCGCCCCCTGAACGTGCCGTATTTTATGCCGGATATATCCGTATATTCTATCGCTTCGTAATTGTTACTGGAAAATCTCAATAATCTCTTATCCGTTGCTACCATGTCGGATATGTTAGTCCTTACCTGCCCGATAACCGACTCGCCGGGCATTAGTTTTTCCTTGACTACGCTGGAGACCTTTTCCTCAGCCATTATTTTCCGCCTTATCTATATATTTTTTCGGTGTGTACATGTTTTTCATTATTATTTACTTGTGATACCGGCAACCACCCCGAGGATACCCAGAACCAGCATTATTATGGGTAGTGCAATGATATTCGAATCAAGAACCCAGATATATACTGCAATAGCTATCACTCCGGCTATTATCAGTCCGATACCCCCGGAACGGTAGGCTTTAGGAACCGTCTCCTCGTCGGATATGGCGTATCCTGTTCGGTGTAGCTTACGCCCCGCCCAGACCGGCACGATATACGCCAAACCGCTCATAATCCCGGTCGCTAACAGGTAGAAATTGACCAGCATCAAAGCTATTTCCTGAAATGATTCGGTGAATTCCGTCGAATATGGAAACCCGTAAGTAAATTGTTCTACATACGCCGCTACCTGCAGCACGCCGATGATTATCCCCATCACTATAACGGCTACTCCGGCTAAAATCATTATCGGCTTCGGGATTAACGTATTCACTCGCAATTTACATCCATCATCAACACGATAGCCGCGACATGGCAAAATAGGGAATTTCTAGCAGCTAGCTTAGCATCATAGTTATAAACCTGTCAAACACCTATAGATCATCGATATCATATAGATGTTATTCATCAACTCTGTCCCATAATCACGCATCATTGTCCGCTTTAATCATAAGGTGCTATAATTTCAGCATAGTTTAACTGGAAAGAGGCATAAAATAGATATTATACCTTCCATAGATTTACGCGCCGGCAAGTGCGTTCGACTGTATCAGGGTGACTATCGGCAGGAAACGGTATTTTCCGACGACCCTCTCGATGTCGCCCTCAAATGGCAGTCGTTGGGTGCCCCCCGCCTCCACCTCGTCGACCTTGACGGCGCCGCTTCCGGCGAAATATCGAATATGGAAATAATCAGGAACATTACCGGCGCTTTGCTCATCCCCGTCCAGCTGGGCGGCGGCATCCGATGTATCGAGACAATTGAAACTCTGTTGAAAAACGGCATCGACCGCGTAATTCTCGGCACGGCTGCCGTGGAAGACCCGCAGCTGATTTCCGATGCCTGCCGCCGCTACCGCGACTCTGTTATCGTCGGCATCGATGCGCGCCGGGGATTAATAGCCACCCGCGGCTGGGTCAATGACACTGGACTAACCGCTGTGGAACTGGCGCAATCGATGGTTAAACTGGGCGTCCGGCGCTTCATCTATACCGATATCGAGCGCGACGGCACCCTGACAGAACCTAATTTTTCTGCCATAGCCGGATTAATCGATACGCTAGGACTTCCTGTTATCGCCGCCGGCGGTATCTCTACGCTTAACCATTTACGGATGCTGCAAAAACTAGGCGCCGAAGGCGCTATTATCGGCAAAGCGCTTTATACCGGGGATATTAAATTAAAGCAGGCCATTTCAGAAATCGACCGTGTATAATAGTCTTGGGTATTCTGGAGAAATGGTGAATACAAATGAAAAATATTAAATTCGATGAAAAAGGGCTTATCCCTGCTGTCATTCAGGACACCGCCACCGGCGAGGTCCTGATGCTGGGTTATATGAATGAAGAATCACTGCGCCGTACCATGCGAAGTAAAGAGGTCTGGTTCTACAGCCGCAGTCGGCAGGAGCTCTGGCACAAGGGAGAGACCTCCGGCAACATCATCAAAGTAAAAAACATTAAATATAACTGTGAAAACAATTCGCTGCTGGTATCCGCCAACCCCGCCGGGCCCGTCTGCCACACCGGCAACAAGACCTGCTTCTATAGAGAATTGACCGCGGACGACCTCAAGGACCGCTAGCGCTTTCGGGGGGAGCTGTTTCCCTTCCCTCTTCTTCAGCCTTGTCTATTTCCACCGCCTTATTGACGGCCGCTATCGCCACTTCAATCTGTCTTTCATCAGGCTCTCCCGTCGTCATCGACTGCAGCCAAAGTCCCGGCGCCAGGATAATTTTCATGAGCCAGTTGCTCTTATGCCTCCCGCCGAAGTATATCAGCTCGTACCCCACCCCCATGATAACCGGTAATAGCACCACCCTCGATATTAACATCAGCCACATGTCCTGGCGTCCCACGATAGTAAAAACTATGATAGCTACGATGAAAACCAGGAACAGAAAACTGGTGCCGCAGCGTACGTGCGCCCGACTGTACTTCTTGATGGCATCGACTTCCATCGGCATGCCGGCTTCGTATGCGTTTACCGCTTTATGCTCTGCTCCGTGATAGGTAAAGACCCTTTTGATATCTGGTAAAAACGATACCAGCTTGATATACCCCAGGAAAATCGCCAGCCTTATCACGCCTTCGATAATATTGAAGGCCACCGAGTTTGGTATATGAGAACTGATCAGCCCGGTAAGAAAAAGTGGAGCGATGAAAAACAGGAGCACCGCCATGACCACCCCGATTCCCATCATCAGCCAGATTGCCTTGGTGGATATCTTCTCGTCCTCTTCTTCCATAGCGACATTAGCCGAATGCATCAGACTTTGAATCCCCAGTACCATTGCCTCGAAAAGCACCACCACACCCCTGACGAACGGTATGCGCCGCGCTTTACTGGCGGAAGGCAGCGGCTTTACACTGGTGGATATTTCACCGTTGGGACGGCGTACGGCGGTCACCATGGAAGTGCGCCCGCGTATCATTACCCCTTCGATTACCGCCTGTCCGCCGTAATTGAATTTTTTTTGTTCTGCCATACTGCTTAAACAAAAAGGAGTCCCGAATTTCCGGGGCTCCTCCCTTTGTAGAATATAATGGGCTCTTTAACCTTCAATCTTATAGCGTTTCCTAAACCGCTCGACGCGACCGGTGGTATCCATCATGCGCCGCTCGCCGGTATAGAACGGGTGGCAGTTGCTGCAAACCTCGACCTTCAGTTCTTTTTTCGTAGAACCGGTGGTGAACTTATTGCCGCAGGAACATATTACCACGGCATCGTTATAATATTTGGGATGTATCTTCTCTTTCATATCGTTCAGCTGTTGGAAACACTGACCTTTCTCCTGTTATTAGTGGTCGGCTCGTATTTCACTATCCCGTCGATAAGGGCATACAGGGTAAAGTCTTTACCCACCCCCACGTTAATCCCCGGGTGAATGCGCGTGCCGCGCTGGCGTACCAGTATCGTGCCGGCATTTACTGTCTCCCCGGCAAATCTCTTCACCCCGAGCCGCTGGCTCTGGCTGTCCCGACCGTTTCGGCTGGTAGCGCCTCCTTTTTTATGCGCCATCTGCTTTCTCCTCTGTCTTCTTGCGCCGCGTTCTCTTCACCGGCTTGGTATCTTCTACTCCCGCCGGGAGTATCTTGTCGATACCGAGACTGGTAAGAAGCTGGCGGTGACCTTTCTTCCGGCGATAGCGTACCTTCGCTTTATACTTGAATACGATTATTTTATCGCCCTTGCCGTTTTTCTTGACCGTGGCCATTACCCTTGCCCCGTCGACATATGGTTTGCCGAACGCTACATTATCGCCGTCAGCAATCAGCAGCACCTTATCAAGTTTGACCGTGCCGCCTTCATCCTCCGCCAACCGGTCGATTTCTATCGTCTGGCCTTCGGTTACTTTATACTGTTTGCCGTTTGTTTCAATAATAGCGTAAATCTTCAGCCTCCCAAAAACTATATTGTACCAGATTCGTAGCTAAGAGTCAAACGCTTCGTTATCTTCATTCTTACACTAAACTCAATGAAGAGTCAGAATCCGTCTCTTTTACAGTCGCCCCTGCAGCTTTTCCCACTCCGCCTTTACCTTTATCTCAAGCTCATCAAGCGTGCCGTCGTTTCTAATAACCACATCTGCCAGCTTCATACGCTCTTCATTCGTAATTTGAGCGTTTATCCGTTTCTTCGCTTCCGTCTCGCTATAGCCAGACCTTTCTTTGAGCCGGTTCAGCACCGCCTTCTCGTTGGATATCGTTACCCAAATCTCGTCTACCTGCCATGTCTTTTCTGCTTCCAGCATTGCTGCCGCCTCCAGCACCACCACCTTCACCTTCTTGCGGCGGCATTTACTGACCTTACTCTCAACAATTTTATCGATAGCCGGATGCACCATTTTATTCAATCGCTTCAACGCCTCGCGGTCGTTAAAAACTATCTCGCCCAGTCTAATGCGGTCTATTTCTCCACCGACTTTCAGTATCCCCTCCCCAAACTCCCCAACCACCTTTTTATATACTCCTCCATCCTTTTTCAGCACCTCATGTCCCGCCTTATCCAGGTCGATAACCTCGGCCCCCAGCTCTTTCAGAAATCGTGCCGCGGTGCTTTTCCCGCTGCCTATTCCCCCCGTAAGCCCGATAATTTTCATATCTATACTCGCTAAAAACTATATAGTTATTATATTATATTTAATTGAAAGAACAAATTTGCTTAATCTGTAAAGTCGGCTTTAGCTTCATACCATGCTTATATTCGCTCACACAGGGATTACCCTCGGCGCGGCTACTATCATAGCCGATACTGTGAACCGCAGGCCGTCATGGTTCGCTTCACTTTCGCATTACCTTGATATCAGGTGGCTGCTGGTTGGTTCTCTATTGCCGGATATCATCGATAAACCGGTAGGGCAGTATTTGTTCCGCGACACATTCAATAACGGGCGTATATTCTCACATACACTACTTTTCCTCATTATAATTTCCGCTATTGGATTCTATCTCTTGAAAAAACACCACCAGAAATGGATGCTCGCTCTAGCCGCCGGTGCGTTTGCGCACCTTGTCCTCGATGAAATGTGGCAGACCCCACAGACTCTTTTCTGGCCGCTGCTGGGCTTTAGCTTCCCCACCGAAGAACTTGAGGGCTGGGCTACCGGTATTTGGGAGGCGTTGTTCTCCGACCCGCGTGTTTATATACCGGAAGCGGTAGGGCTGGTGGTCTTGCTGGTCCTTGGCGTTTATCTCTTGAAAAGAAGAGGCCTTGTCGACTTTCTAAAACGGGGCAGAGTTTCTTGACCTAGACTTCGATATATATGTTATCGCTCTCGACCTTCACTTTATAGGTCACTATCGGCCGCGGCGATTTTAAAGCCTTGCCTACCGCCGAAAACAGCCCGGTTCCCTTCATCCATCTGATATTCTTGCCGTCTCGAATATCGAACTGCGAGCCGTGCCGGGGACATGTAATTATCGTTCCCTCCAGTGTTCCCTTAGACAGGTCGCCGCCCAGGTGCGGGCACCGATTGCTTACGGCGAAATAATCGTTACCGACTCTCGCCAGTAACATATCCTGCCCCGCAACGGTTACTTTTTTCTTGCTTCCGTCTTTAAATTCGCCAGTCTTGCCGGCTTCTATAAACTTCCCCATACCTTTATCCCCTAAAGAAATTATTGATTAGCCTTTCTCTTCCTTGAGCAAATCGTTGAACACGTCGATGTGGTATTTTTCGTTGTCTCTTATTCGGATGAGCAGCTCTTTCAATCCCTCGTCATTTACTTCCTTGGCAGCTTTATCGTATGCCGCGGCAACTTCTTTCTCAATCTTTAAATCTGCTTTGAGCATATTCGGCAGTTTGGTAGACTGGTCGGGCTCGCTATGTTCGAGGGTCGGATTGCCGCCGCCGCTGACCATCTCTTCGGATAGCCAGCCCATGTGCTGCATTTCGTTGATGGCTTGGTCGCTCAGTTGCTTCTTGGCTTCTTCATTTTTCGTCATGTAGGAATGGAACATATACTGCAATACAACGGTATATTCGTGCCCGATGCCCCAGTCTAGTGTCTTGGTTACGCTGTCTTTGCGGCTGCCCCGCAGGTCTTTCATACCTGCTTTTTTCGCTTTATCGACGAAATGCAAGAACTTCCCGCGGTGAGCCTGCTCGTCGGCCAGGATACGCTTTAACAGACGCTTTATCTTCGGGTCGTCGATTGCCTTGATATGTTTCTTGTAGGCTTCGATTGCGCCTTCTTCAAGACCCACATTATTTTTCATCCATTCTTGCGGTGATTTACCGGCCATATTCTGAGTGCCCCTCTTCAGGCTGGGTTTCCCGCCAAGCTCAACGATTGTCTCCGCCAGCCAGTCGAGGTGCCTCATTTCATCGCGGGCCATAGCTTCGATTTCACAGGACATTTCACCCTCTCCTATGGCGTAAGCATGTGATAAGTACTGGATAATCGCGCCGTGCTCATCCTGCAGGTCTAGGTTTAATAGTTCGATTATTTTCTTCTTTTCCATTTCGTTCTCCTGTTACTTTAATTCACTTTAATAAAATCGCTCTTGGCAGCCCCGCACATCGGGCACACCCAATCGTCAGGCAGTTTTTCAAATGGTGTTCCCGGAGGTATGTTGCTATCGGGGTCGCCCTTGTCCGGGTCGTAGATATAGCCGCAAACGGTGCATTCATACTTCGCCATTTTACTTTTCGCCTCCTCAACTTTTTGCTATATAGCTTGGAGCAGTCTTTGGGGTAGTTCCTCTCTTAACCTGGTGATAATATTCATAAGTCATACATGGGTCCTCGTTGAGGATTTCCGCCGCTATAATCTTTCCGATAAATATCGTGTGCGTTCCCACGTCGATATCCTGTGTAACCTCCGCCTCCAGGTATGCGGTTGCGTTATCGAGGAATATCGGCGAGCCGGTTTGCCCCACCTTATAATTTACGCCTTTTAGTTTGTCCGTGTCTCTTCCCGACTTAAACCCGAAACCTCCGATAAAGGGCAGGGGAGACGCCTGGCACAGCATCGATGCGGAAAATACCTGGCTGGCTTTAATATATTCATGCGTCAAATTTTGTTTGTTTATGCTTACGGCAACCGTGGGCGGCTCCGACGTTATCTGAAAGACCGTATTGGCAATCTGCCCGTTTAGTTTATCGCCCTTGTGCGAGCCTATTATATACATCCCATAGCTTAACTTATAAAGGGCGTTTAAATTCATATTCTGTCCTCTCCGCTACATTACTTCCTTCTCGCTGGCTTCCACGGCTTTTTTTAATTCCGCGCTCAACATCGGCGGCAGTCCCTCGATATCCACCCGCAGGAACCCCCTGACTATCGCCGCAGTTGCCTCGTCTTTTGTCAGCCCTCTTGCCATCAGGTATTCCACCTCTTCCTCGGCAATCTTTCCCACCGCCGCCTCATGTGAAAGGTCAATACCCGCCAGATTGCCTTTCAACTCCGGAATAGCATAGATAGTGCCTTTTTCACCCAGAATTAATCCCCGGCACTCCAGGTGTCCTTTAACATCCCGGGCATTCCCTTCTATATAGCCGCGCGCCGTGATGTTCCCGCCGGTCGTAATAGCGCGGGAGATTATCTCCGTCCTGGAGTTTTCCGCGTTCAGAAAAACCCTTGAGCCTACATCGAGGTTGGTGCCTTTTCCGGCGACCAGGATGCTGTTATACCGTACCGTAGCTTTTTTGCCGTTGCACCTAGCGGTAGGGTACATCTGCAGCGAATTTACCGGCTTCATCAGCAGGTAGTTGCTTAAAAACAGCCCGCCTTCCTCGACGATAGTTACAGTTCGTGGCCTCACCGCTATTTCCGGGTTCCAGTTATGTATCATCGTAAAGGTGACTTTGGCTCCTTTTTTAATAAAGAACTCGGATACCCCTATATGCAGCCCCGGCTCGTCCCTCGACCCGGTGGCACAGCCTGTGATGATATGCAGCTCCGAGCCTTCTTCAGCGATGATGATATTGTGTACATTCTGGATGGCTTTAGCCTGGGCCATGTAAAGACATGCCTGTACCGGATACACGGTTTTCTGGCCTGGCAAAGACCTTATGAAATAGCCGTCATTATTATTCAATTCTACGTTGGCGGTATATTTGTCGCTGTCTATCGCCACGGCTTTCCAGAAATAGTCGGTCAGCCAGTCGTATTTTTCCAAAGCTTGGCTAACCGCCATCACTTCAACTCCGTCCTGTCTTGTTGAAAAATGCACCGGCGTATTGTCCATCTGTAAATATGTCGCCGAGCGTTGCCCGGGGTCGTCCAGCATAATCCCTGCCCCCAGCATTATTTCCTTTGTTTGCGCGGCAAGCTGGGATGGGTCTTTCTGGTAGGGGTGTTTCTCATCGGGGTTTACATAATTATTGAGGTCAATATCATCACCGTAAGTAGCAGCCTTATTTTCAGCCGCTTTGGCTTTATCTTTAAATGTCTTGGAGGTTTTTATTTTACTCATGTAAAGGAATCCTCCCCAGGTAGCATTTAATACATTCGTTATAGCCTTTCTCTCTGATGGTGGCCAGCATTTCGTGCGGGTCGCCCACGCAGCCTATCGTCCCATCGCACATTACATATCCCGTCCGCGCGTTGACGTAGTCGAGGATATGCCCGGTATGCGTTATAATGAGGCCCATGCAGCGCCGTTCCGCTATCGGGCAGTTCTTTTCCAATAAATCGTTCATCAGTTCGCCTATCAGCGCGATATTTACCAGGTCCACCCCCGACTCCGGTTCGTCTAGCAGTGTCAACTCCGGTCGCTGTGCCAGCAGCTGCATAAGTTCGGAACGCTTGATCTCCCCTCCGGAAAACCCGTAGTTGATGTCCCTTTCCAGAAATTCCTGCAGGTCGGCTCTTTCCGCCAGTTTTTCGATTGTTTCCCTGTCACCATGACCTTTGAGACAGGCGGATACCATGTCGCGGGTCTTTACCCCGCGCACTACCGGCGGACGCTGAAAGGAAATGCCGATACCCAGTCGTGCTCTCTCATCCACACTCAAACCCGTAATATCTCTATCTCTAAAGCTTATGCTGCCCTTGGTTACCTGGTATTTCGGGAAACCCATGATCGCCATCAGTAGAGTGCTTTTTCCCGCCCCGTTGGGCCCGAAGAGCACGTGCGTTTCACCGGTCTGTATCGTCAGGTTGATGTCATGGATGATTTCCTTACCTTCAACCGCTACGGATAGGTCTTTGATTCTTAACATATTTTGCTCCTCCGGGATCAGAATATGAATATTTTATCCGCCGTCTACGGCCGTGTGTTCCTTCTGTACGTACCAGGCTGCCGGGTCCTTTAGAAACTCGTAATAGTCCAATAATACGCGGTGATGCTCGCTTTCCTGCATGGCCAGAGCATCGTAGAGCTGTTTTTCAGCATCGAGGGGTGTCTTTTTGCTTCTCGCATGATAGAAATCCAGGGTCTTATTCTCCATATCCATCGCCGTTTTCACGGCGTCAAGCTCTTCCTTTAATCCCTTCGTCTGATTTTTCATATTCTTCATAGCTTCGGCAAAGACCGTTTTTAGTCCTCGCCCCCCGTCGCCGTGGAATTTCACGTCGGGCCAGCCTTTTTTGCTTTTTATGGTGTTGTAAATATTCTGGAATACTTGCCGGTGTATATCTTCTTCCGCCGCCAGTTTCTTCAGCAGGTCCTGACCAATCTTATTTTTACTGGACTGGCTGGCTTTAAGATAAAACTCCTTGCCGTCTATTTCCATTTTGAGAGCGGTCTCCAGTGCTTTAAGAGTGGCTTCCTGTTCATTCGGCATGATTCACCTCCTGGTTTAAAGTGCTGACAATTTTATTACGGCAAACGAATAATAAAATTAAATGTATAAACTGTCAAGGTTGATTATACCGTTTATTACTACCTTAATATATCCTGAAATCTGCGACGGTATTTATATATTATTATCAATGGATATATATCAATAGCAGTATAACATATACCTGACCCGTTCGGCTTTCCTGCCAGGTACCATTTTTAACAACTTTTTAAACTAGAAATACTATTATAATTTTTTCTTTAATTGTTCCAGTTGTTTATCGGTTATCTCGCCTCTAGCGTAACGTTCCTTGGCTATGTCTATAGGACTCTGTCTAACATTATTCTCACTGAATAACCTTCTTATACCCCATACCGCCAGTGCGATAAAGCCGCCCCAAAATATTACCATCCCGATACTCCCGAAAACCATCCACCACCCGCTTATTTCATGCATGTACCACATTTATTAACTCCTCGATATTTTTAAATATTTTGCTCTTAATATTATTTTCAGCCTTTTTCTAAATTTTTCCTGTGATAAATATCACATACAGTAATTTTTATTTAATTTAATCTTAACTATAGAAATAGTTAACGTTCCCACGGGGAATAATCCAATAACTTGACATGGTTTGAAATAAAGTTTACTATTTTAGTAAACATATAGTTTATCATTTTAGTAAACATTGTTGAGGAGGTTTTAATGAAACTGGTACGCGTCCTAGGTAT
>Ga0154649_1061_pt1 | contig 11268 bp, 17 predicted proteins | sample Rifle2008BG13ft_FD_116078 | JGI IMG/M metagenome (GOLD analysis project Ga0154649, IMG submission 116078) | Chloroflexi bacterium RBG_13_51_18
GACCTTTGGTAACAGATTCTGCTATTATACTCAAGGTTGGGTTCAGCGAGGTCGGTATGAATAAATGGATACCGGCGCTAAGGTTAACCGGTATTGGTTTTTATATCGTCACCTGCATTGTCGGTGGCGCCCTCGCCGGGTGGTGGTTGAGCGGCAAAAACACGATTTTTTTAATTATTGGCCTGCTGGCGGGTTTGATAATAGCTGTTTACGGTGTTTATCACATGATTCGTATGGTTATCAACGACCAGAAAGATAAGGGGAACGGCTAGTGGCTGAGCCTAAAAAACGCGGCTTGCTTGGCTGTTCTTTCCCCGTATTAATTGTTGTCGCTGTCATTGTTTTAGCAATTGTTGTCATTGGTTTTCTTTCCGGTTCCATCGGGCAAGCGATGTTCCACATCGACTTTCCTTCCTGGCTGGTGGTTGAAAAACCGGCAATCCACCTTGCAGCACCGGAAATTTTTAATGTCTTCGGCATACCCATTACCAATACCATACTCGCCGGCTGGGTAACCGTTATTTTCCTGGTGCTTTTCAGCTGGCTGATAACCCGCCGTATGAAGCTGGTGCCCGGCCGCTTACAGTCAGTCTTTGAATTTCTCCTCGGCTGGATATATAACTTCTGTGAAAGCGTTGCCGGCAGGGAGAACGGACGCAAGTTTTTCCCGGTCGTCTGTACTATCTTCCTCTTTGTGGCGTTTAACGCCTGGTTGAGCCTTATTCCCGGCTTCGGCTCAATCCTGATAAATTCCCACGGCAGCGAGCATGAACTGCTGCGCGGCGCCAATACGGACCTTAATACTACCCTCGCTGTAGCTTTTGTTTCTTTCGTATTTGTGGTATATAACGGACTCAAGAGTATCGGTATCAGCTGGCTAAAGCAATATTTTAATTTCGGTCCACTTTTCCGCAGCATCGGCGGAATATTTAAAGGCAAACTAAACTTCATGGACATTTTCTCCGGTATTGTTAACGTAGCCGTCGGTTTATTGGAATGGTTAAGCTTATTTATTCGTAATGTCAGTTTCACTTTCCGTCTTTTCGGCAACATGACTGCGGGTGAGATTTTAGTGCTTATAGCGGCCTTTATTTTTCCTTTAGCCGTTAACTGGGTTGTTTATATCCTTGAGCTTTTCGTCGGTTTTATCCAGGCTTTAGTTTTTGCCGGCTTGACCCTTGTGTTTGTTACCATGGCAGTATCTTCTCATGAAGCAGAATCTCATAAGGACTTAAAAAATAGTGAAAAGGAAGTATTAAAGGAGGGAATATAATGGACGCAGAAACCATGAAAATGCTCGCTATTGGTCTGGTCATGGGGTTGGGGGCATTGGGGCCCGGTCTCGGTATCGGTATTCTCGGTTACGGCGCGATGCAGGGCCTGGCGCGTAATCCTGAAGCCAGGGGTCCTATTATGACCAACATGTTGATAGCCATCGCCATGGCGGAAGCTATCGCTATTTATGCCCTGGTTGTGGCGATAATGCTTGGTTTCATATTCTAGCCTGAATACACCTCGGAAAAACGTAAACTTATTGGGGGCAAATATGGAAAATGAAGGGTTACCCAATTTCATATCGATTATCATCGGTGCGGTAATACTCGGCACGATGGTCATTGCCGGGATATTGCTGCACGCTATCCTGACGATGTAGCCGGGAGGATAGACGATAAACAGTCTAGGGGGTTAATATGGGCGGTATATCTGAACTTGGCATAAACTGGGGAGTTCTGGTGACGCAGGTGGTAACCTTTGTCATCCTGCTGGTGCTGCTGCGCGTTTTCGCCTACAAACCGCTGATGCGCATGATGGATGAGCGTTCCAAGCGGGTCAAGGACAGCGTGGAGCAGGCGGAGGCTGTCAAAGAGCAGTCCGCCAAGGCGGAAGAAGAACTCAAAAAGCAGCTTGAGCAGGCCAGCCGCGAGGGACAGGAAAGAATCACCCGCGCTGTAAAAGCCGGTGAAGAAGTCAAGCAAAAAGCGGAGGAAGAAGCTAAAAGGGAGACGGAGAAGCTTATCGTTAAAGCGCGCTCGGAAATCCGGCAGGAGCGTGATGCCGCTATCACCGAGGTGCGCCGTGAGTTCGCCGATTTAACGGTGCTGGCTGCCGGCAAGGTTATAGAAAAATCACTGGATAAAGAAGAACACCGCGAGCTTATCGATAAAGTCCTGGAAGAAAGCTCTACTTTAAAGAAGGAATAAACGGGAAAGCACTATGGCAAAAAAGGCTAATCCCCGGCGCTACGCCCAGGCGGTATTTGAAATAGCGCTGGAGAAAAATGAACTGGAACTGTGGCAGACAGACCTGCAGAAGGTTGTTGATGCCGTCAGTGAAGGCGATTTTCTTGCCGCGCTGGAAAGTCCAAGGATTAAATTTGAGGTCAAGTCCCGTTTGCTAAAGGAGCACCTGGAATCTATTAACCCGCTGGCTTTAAACCTATTGCTTTTATTAATCTCCAGGTTGGGTATAGGCATGATTAGTGAAATCGCCCGGGAGTATCATCTTCTGCTGAATGCCCATCGCGGCATACAGCCGGCGGACGTCGTTACCGCCATCCCCCTCGATGATAAAGACGAAAAGGAACTAGCGGAAAAATTAAGCGCCCTGGTAAACGCTAAGGTTGAACTCAAGTCCAGGGTGGAACCGGAAATTCTAGGCGGTGTTGTTGTGAGGGTCGGCGGCAAGCTACTCGACGGCAGCACCCGCAGTAAATTACTGGCTTTAAAGAAAGAGCTGGTTAGAGGTGAAATTAAAAGCTAAATAGTTACTCCCGCGAAAGCCGGAATCCAGGTGTTAGAGCGGGGATCAAGAATAATATGGTTTATACGGGAAGCAAAGGAGGCAGTTCGGATGGCAACAAGAGGCGAAGATATTGTATCTATTTTAAAACAGCAGATTGAACAGTTCGGCACGGCGGTGACTATGGTGGATGTCGGCACCGTTATCGAGGTGGGTGACGGCATCGCCCGGATTCACGGCCTGTCTTCGGCTAAGTACAATGAACTGCTTCAATTCCCTAACGATATTATCGGCATCGCTCTGAACCTGGAGGAGGACAGCGTCTCCGCTGTTATTCTGGGCGACTATGCCGGCATTAAAGAAGGCGATGAGGTCAAGTGTACCGGCCGCATCGCTGAAGTCCCCGTCGGTGAAGCCATGATTGGCCGCGTCGTCGACTCTCTAGGCCGCCCCATCGACGGCAAGGGCGCGATCAATACCGATAAGACCCGCCCCATCGAGCGCGTTGCCCCCAACGTCGTCCTGCGCGCCCCGGTCGACACCCCGGTGCAGACCGGCATCAAGGCGGTAGACAGCATGTTCCCCATCGGCAGGGGACAGCGCGAGCTTATTATAGGCGACCGCTCTACCGGCAAGACCGCTATCGCCCTGGACGCTATTATAAATCAAAAGGGCGGCGACCTTATTTGTATCTATGTCGCTATCGGCCAGAAGGTGTCGCAGGTAGCGCGCGTCGTGGCTACTCTTAACAATCATGGCGCTATGGAACATACTATCGTCGTTGCCGCCAGCGCTGCGGAATCCGTGGCTTTACAGTATCTGGCGCCTTACGCCGGCTGCTCCATGGGTGAGGAGTTCATGGAGCAAGGCAAAGATGTTCTCATTATTTACGATGACCTTTCCAAGCACGCCTGGGCTTACCGCCAGCTTTCTTTGCTGCTGCGCCGCCCGCCGGGCCGTGAGGCTTACCCCGGCGATGTCTTTTACCTGCACAGCCGCCTGCTGGAAAGGGCCGCCAAATATGATAAAGAATACGGCGGCGGCTCATTGACCGCCCTGCCTATTATCGAAACCCAGGCCGGTGATGTCTCCGCCTATATCCCAACCAACGTTATTTCCATTACGGACGGCCAGCTTTACCTTGAGACCGATTTATTTAACGCCGGTATTAAACCTGCTTTAAACGTCGGTATCTCTGTATCCCGCGTCGGCAGTAAAGCCCAGACCCCGGCCATGAAAAAGGTCGCCGGGCGACTCAAGCTGGATATGGGACAGTACCGCGAGGTAGCGGCTTTCGCCCAGTTCGGCACCGCCGAGCTTGATAAAGCCACCCGCTCCCAGCTGGAGCGCGGCCAGCGCATCCAGGAGGTCTTGAAACAGGGACAGTTCGTCCCCGTGCCTCTGGAAAACCAGGTAATGATGCTTTATGCCGTCATCAACGGTTTTCTGGACGATATCCCGGTGGAAAAACTGGCGGCTTTCGAGTCGGAATTCTATCGTTTCATGGAAGCCAGTTATCGTGATATCGGCGTATCTATTGCCGGTACCAGGGACTTAAGCGCTGACGCCGAAGCGAATTTGAAAAAAGCTATTCAGGAGTTTAAACAGGGGTTTGGCAAATAATTGTCATTGCGAGCCATTCCAGAAGCGGAAGGCGAAGCAATCTCATTGGACACAACCTGAACGTTACAATGACAGAGGGTGAGGTCAAAAATGGTAAAACATATAGTTTATTGCGGGCTTATCTGTTCTGATTGCGGTGCATATATTGCCACCATTAAAAACGATGATAAACTGCGGCAGGCGCAGGCGGAAAAGTGGGCCAAGCAGTACAATATCCCCGTTATGAAAGCCTCTGATGTCAACTGCACCGGCTGCAATTCCAAGGGTGTTCGAATGGGTCATTGCGCCGCGTGTGAAATACGCACGTGCGCTGTAGAAAAAGGCTTGAAAAGCTGCGGGTATTGTGCAACTTACCCGTGTGCCAAACTGGAGGCAGTTATTAAGCATTATCCAGCCGCGAGAGAGGCTTTAGACGCTATAAAGAAGGGGAAGAAGTAGCCCATGCCGGATATTAGAAAAGTCCGCCGACGCATTAAAGGCGTCCAGAACATCGCCAAGATTACGCGCGCCATGGAGATGATTGCCGCCTCCAAGATGAAAAAGGCGCAGGAGCGGGGGCTGGCGGGAAGGCCTTATGCGGAGAAAATCGAACAGGTAATCGCCGACCTCGCCGCTCTGCCGGATATTGGCTTGCAGCACCCGCTTTTACAGCGCCGACCTATCAACAGGGCTGCCGTGGTGCACATCACCCCGGACCGCGGCCTGTGCGGCGGCCTGAACGCCAACCTTAACCGCCAGCTGGCCGGCTTTATCCTGCAGCAGGATATCAACGTGAAAGTTATTGCCGTCGGCCGCAAAGGGCGGGATGCTGCCGCGCGCTTTGCCTGTGATTTAGCGGCGGAATTTACCGGCTTGAGCGACCAGCCCTCCTTTATAGATACACTCCCCATCTCCAATATTATCATTGAAGAATATACAAAAGGCATTATTGACGTTGTTTATGTTTCTTATGCCGGGTTCGTCTCCACCCTGGTGCAGAAGCCGGTCATGAAGCAGCTGTTGCCCGTTGAGCCGGCGCAGATTCCCGGCGGCCAGAATGTCGACTATATATACGAGCCGGGTGCGGAGGCGGTGCTGGGCGGCTTATTGCCCCGCTTCGTAGAAATGGAAATATACCACGCTATTCTGGAGTCGATTGCCAGCGAGCAGTCGGCGCGCATGGTGGCGATGCGTAACGCTACCGATAGCGCCAACGAGCTTATCGGCGACCTGACTCTGCTGTATAACAAGGCAAGGCAGGAGGCTATTACCCGGGACCTCCTGGATATCATCGGTGGTGTGGTGGCGTTAGAATAAAATAGTCTGTGAGGTTGCTATGGCTAAAGGAAAAGTTGCTCAGGTAATAGGTACGGTGGTGGATATTGAGTTCCCCCCGGATGAACTTCCCGCGTTGTTTAACGCCGTCGAGATTCAGTCCGGCAAAGAAAAAATCGTGCTGGAAGTCCAGGACCATCTCGGCAATAACTGGGTCAGGTGCCTGTCTCTTTCTCCCACCGATGGCCTGGCGCGCGGCGCTGAAGCTGTAGACACCGGCTCGGCTCTGAAAGTGCCGGTAGGCAAAGCTACTCTGGGACGGCTGTTCGATGTCATGGGCACGCCTCTGGATAACCTCGGCGAAGTCAAAGCCGATGACCACTGGCCCATCCACCGCTTGCCCCCTTCTTTTGAGGAGCAGGAGACCAGCACCCAGGTACTGGAAACAGGCCTAAAGGTTGTCGACCTTATTGTTCCGTTCACCCGGGGCGGTAAAATCGGGGCTTACGGCGGCGCCGGCGTGGGCAAGACAATTATCATCCAGGAGCTTATCCGCAACATCGCCACCGTTCACGGCGGATTCTCTGTGTTTACCGGCATCGGCGAGCGTTCCCGTGAGGGTAACGACCTCTGGCGCGAGATGAAGGAGTCCGGCGTCATCGATAAGACGGTGATGGTCTTCGGCCAGATGAACGAGCCGCCCGGCGTGCGTTTGCGTGTGGGTCTCACCGGCCTTACCATGGCTGAATATTTCCGCGATGTCGGCGGGCAGGACGTCCTGCTCTTTATTGATAATATCTACCGCTATACCCTGGCCGGTATGGAAGTCTCGGCTTTGCTGGGTCGCATGCCTTCGGCGGTAGGCTACCAGCCTACGCTAGCCACGGAAATGGGCGAGCTCCAGGAACGTATTACCTCCACCAAGAAGGGTTCTATTACCTCGTTCCAGGCTATTTACGTCCCCGCGGACGATTATACCGACCCCGGCGTGGCCACCACCTTTGGCCATCTGGATGCCGTCGTCGCTCTGGACAGGGGCATCGCCGAGCAGGGTCTCTACCCCGCCGTCGATCCGCTTACCTCCACCTCCCGCATCCTCGACCCCAATATCGTCGGCGAGGAGCATTACCGCGTTGCCCGTGAGGTGCAGCGTGTGCTGCAGCGCTATAAGGACCTGCAGGATATCATCGCCATCCTCGGCATCGAGGAATTGAGCGAGGAAGACAAGCAGTCGGTCGCCCGCGCGCGCCGCATCCAGCGCTTCCTTTCCCAGCCCATGTTCGTCAGCGAGGTCTTTACCGGCCGCCCCGGCAAGTACGTTAAGGTTGAGGATACTGTCCGCGGTTTTAAAGAAATCCTTGAAGGCAAGTATGATAACCTGCCGGAGCAGGCATTCTATATGGTCGGCGGCATTGAAGAGGTTGCCGAAGCCGCCAAAGCTTTAGGAGCGGAGTCTAATGCCTAGCTTTACGATTGATATCGTTACCGCCGAGCGTATCGTCTATTCAGAGGAAGTAAATGCCGTTATCGCACCCGGTGTTGAAGGGCAGCTGGGCATACTGCCCCACCACGCCCCTTTGATGACTATCCTCCAGGCCGGCGAGCTGGTGGTGCGTAAAGGCGAGCAGGAAGAAATCATGGCTATTTCCGGCGGCTTCCTGGAAGTACGCCCGGACCACGTTATCGTGCTGGCCGACCAGGCGGAGCGCGCCGAGGAAATCGATGCCGCCCGCGCCGAGGCCGCCCGCAAGCGCGCCGAAGAGCGCCTGAAAGATAAACAGGCTACAGGCCTGGATGCTACCAGGGCGGAAGCAGCCCTGCGCCGCGCTCTGGTGCGACTCTCCGTAGCGGACAAGATAAAGCGACGCCGCAAACTTTAACTGTTTGTTTGTTTGAGTGCTTTCTCTGTTATTTCCTTGACCATGGCGTCTTTACCGTCAATATAAAGTTGTCTATCGTTATTGAATTTCTCCGCTAACGACCATTTCAGTGCGCTCAACCGTTTGGCGTCAGCCTGGTTCTTTTTAAGATACTCACGGAAAGCGGTTTGTTCTTTTAACGCCTGGCTGTGCCTGAGGCAAACGTAAAGGTGGTGGGCGGGGAGGGACTGCTTAACGGTTTCGTCGGACAGGTCGAAAGCCTCTCTTTCCTTGATACCCTTGTCTCCCTCGTGATAGTAGCCGCGTTCCTCAAGGAGTGACTTAATTTCTTCCCAGCGCTCCGGCTCGATGACGATAATGATGTCTATTATCGGCTTCGCTATCATGCCGAGGATGGATGTGCTGCCCACGTGCTCGATGTGGATACACGCCTTAGCAATCTTTTCCCCCAGGAACGCCTTTATCTCTTGAAACCACTTTGGCCATTCCGGATTGTATTTTTCTACCAGTGTGACGTTCATATTTTACTATCCGACGGAAAAACCTAAAGCCCCGATGTTTATCGGGGCTTTTTAGTTGTTGTTTGTTTCTCTGCTCCTTCCTTTCCGGAAGTGCAGACTTTATTCAGGTCAGGACTTTCCTGCCTCCCCGTCTCCCCACATTTGCCGGTTTCAGGGGTCTATATTATATTATTTCCAGTCTTACTCTGGTCTGGGCTTTGGCGGCTTTCACTCTTAGCAGGGTGCGCATCGCCTGTGCTATCTGCCCCTGCTTCCCGATGATTCTTCCCTTGTCATCATCGGCCACGCTTAGCTTTAGCGTGATACCCTCATCGGTGGTTTCCTCTTCGACATTCACTGCATCCGGCTCGTTGACGATGCTCTTGGCGATGTACACAACTAGGTCTTTCATGACTTCTCCTTGACTGGTTTGAATTTGTCCATGATACCTGCCTTACCTAGCAGTCTGGCAGTGGTGTCTGTCGGCTGGGCTCCCTGCTTAAGCCAGTACAGGGCTCTCTCCTCTTTAATTACTATCGTCGGCGGCTCGGTCCTCGGGTTATAATGCCCGATAATCTCAACGGATGCCCCGTCCCGGGGCTTCCGGCTGTCTACAATAACCATCCTGTAGCTGGGCTGTCCCCTGGCCCCCATGCGCCTTAGTCTGATTTTTAACATGTACTCCTTGACTTTCTAGTGTTATAGTTTTTACGTAGCTATTATGCACTATAACCTTTTGTCTGTCAATGGCGGGGCGGAAAATCGTCAGGCTCCGGTGTCTTTTAGCCCGTATTAGAGTCATTTTTAGCTACTTTTGGCACTTTATTAATCCCCTACTTGACACCCTTACCCCCATGATGTATACCATAAAGCGTAAGGTCAAAAGGAAAGAGGTCCCGCATGGGTTTTTTCTCGTTTATCAAAAAGCTCTTTACCAGTGAAAGTGTTGACGAGGCCGCTCTAGACGCCGCCCGCGCCCGCCACGGCATTCATATCGATGATAAACAAAAAGCGGAAATGGATGAATCCACCACCGAGGAACAACGATTCGCCGAGAATTATGATGCCTGGGAAGAATTAGGAAAGATGCGCTCGAATTTCTTTTTCGGCAGCTGGGTCACGCGTAAGTTCCGGCCAATCGGCGAGGAAAAGCTTAAGAAACAGCTGGAGGACCTGGAGAAAAAGCGCCGGGATGAAGCGGAAAAGAAACACAAGGGAGAAGGCGTGTAGAGGGAATTTCAGCAATTCGACCACCCGCTATTTATTGTCATTGATTATCTTGACAGAATCATCATATTCAGCTATCATTTATGCCATTCAGGTTTTTAAGGAGAAATTTTTTTAATCTACATAGGAGGTGCCTATGAAGCTGGGGGATTTACTTAAACAGAAAGATTTTCAATACCGGTTGGTGGTTACGGTGAAACCGAAAGAAACTGTGCTGACGGCTATCCAGAAGCTCGTCGAGCACGATAAGGGGTCTTTACCCGTCTGTAATGATAAGGGCGAATTGGCGGGGATTATTACAGAAAGAGATATCGTAAGAAAGTGCTTTGCCGGCAGGGTCGACTGCGGCAAGGTCAAGGTGCAGGATTTCATGTCGACGAAAGTAGTAATCGGTAATCCGGAAGACAACCTTGATTATGCTATCAGTGTGATGAAGAAGGAGAAAATCCGACATCTCCCGATTGTCGAAAACAAGAAGGTAATCGGTATGATTTCCATGCGGGACCTGCTCGGCGTTAAGCTTGAAGAGTCCACGGAAACGGTCCGATATCTTACCGATTATATGTCCGGGGGAGCGCCTCAAGAATAAGAACCGGCGGCCATACAAAAGGGGAGGCTTAAGCCCCCTTTTTCCCTTATTTTAATCTCTAAAGCGTGATAAGTTTGTCTATAAAAATCACCAGCGGCGTGATAATGCTTACCGCCCCAACCGCCCCCACCATTACCGCGAACAGGTTGTAGCGCGTCTCATAGCCTTTGAAAATCGACCCGTCATAATACTGGTCCATGCTTTCGTCTTTATAGAGCTTCATCAGCCCTTCATTGAGCTGGCCCCTTTGCTTTTTATTTTTCAGGAGCGTGCGCACGGCGAACCAGTTAATCGCTACCGTCGCTATAATAAAAACCCACATGATAATCGTCGGCACGGCGTTGACGCTGGTTGCCCGGAAGCCGCTTAATCCCCCCACAATCGACCCCGTGCTGCTGGCAGCGGTTACCGAAGCCGCGGTAAAGAGTATCAAAGTGACCACGATGGCGATGATGACGGTAATGGTGTCCATGCGCATGGCCTGCTTTAGCTCGTTGCTGATTTGCTCGTGAATGCGTTCTTTCATTAACCCCTCCCCTTACCTTTGAATTTTGCTTATGATATGCTTTCCCAGCATTTTTGTCAATTCCCCCTTCCCTTTATCGCCTCCCCCTTAGTGCTACTAATAATAAGCCCGGCCCCGTGTGGACTCCCAGCGCCGGTCCCAGCCTGGCTAACCTTATCCTCTCTTCAGGGAATACAGTGCCCAGCCGCCCCACCAGTGCTTGTGCTTCTTCAGGTGTAGTATTGTGTACAACCGCTAAATCCTGGATATCTGCCGTATTTTTCACATAGTCGAAAAGGATGTCTATTCCCTTGGCGCGGCTGCGCGCCCGGCCGGTTGGTGACAGCACCCCATCTTTTACCGTCAGCATCGGCTTCACATTCAATATCGAGCCTAATAACGCCTGCAGCTTACCGATACGCCCGCCCAAAGCCAGGTATTTGAGTGTATCGAGGAGTCCCAGCACATGAATACTGGGAGTCATTTGCTTCACCCCTTTTACCACCTGCTGCAGGCTCTTTCCGGACTGCGCCATCGTATTGGCGGCTATCACCAGCAGCCCCAGGCCCATCGTAACTTCCTGCGAGTCGATTACCTCAATGGGGCATTCTTTTCCTACTGCTTCCTTACCGCGTAACGCCGAGTTACAGGTACCGCTTAGCTTATCGGATACATGAATGGAAACAATCCCGTCAGCCTCTTTAGCCAGCTCCTTGTAGACATCGGTGAAATCCTGCGGAGACGGCTGCGTGGTGCTGGGATGGACGGGATCGTTAATTAACCTCCGGTAAAACTCATCCTCGCTGATGTCCACCCGGTCGCGAAAGACCTCATCCCCGAAACGCAGGTAGACCGGCACTACGGTAATTCCCAGGTCCTTAGCCAGTTGGTGCGGCAGGTCGGCGGTGCTATCAGTAACGATTTTTATGGTCATCTCGGCAACTCCCATTT
>Ga0154649_1106_pt5 | contig 10930 bp, 10 predicted proteins | sample Rifle2008BG13ft_FD_116078 | JGI IMG/M metagenome (GOLD analysis project Ga0154649, IMG submission 116078) | Chloroflexi bacterium RBG_13_51_18
TCAATGAGAATAGAGTTAGCTTCTTTGGAGAGTCTCGCCAGCGCTAGTGGTTTAATATCCATGAGGTAGGGTTTATACCCGGCATGATTGACTACTCTTATGACCATATCTGCCATTTCACGCGGCAATGCAACCAAGTAGGCGTAGATTTTATCACCAATTGTAGAGATAATTTGCCAGGAAAGATACAACTGATCCACAGGCATAGGTAAGACCCGTTGAGCTTCTCTGGTTATAGCTTCCTTGAGCATCGGCCTGGGCAGTTCCGGTAAAATAAGGGGTCGCGTTAAACAATGGAGTCCGCTTAAGCCGAGTATCAGCTTTCTGGAGCTTACTTTATTGGACTTGAGGAAGCTTTTAATTTTTTGTGAGAGTTGTGTTTCCTTTTCTTTAGTATCAATATCAGCCAGACTCATGTCCAGCGGCGTTTCAGCCAACTTCGCGACACGTTTGCCACGCGTGACCATTAATCTCATGCTGACGTCATCGATATATAATGAAACGATGCTACCCGGCATTGCTACTCACCTTCATAAGTGTACGCGACCATTAAGATATTTGCCGTGGTGCCGCCTTCGGCGGTGGCGCTTTCAATCTTTATCTGGGCTGATAAAACAAACCCGGTGGCGAAATTATTATTCAGACCATGAATGAAATCGATAACATGGGATAAATCCCCGATTACTTCTGCATTGATCGTAATTAATAAACATGAAACACCGTCATAAATTTCTGTCTGGTTTTTAGTTGTACTGATACTGTTTACTATAATTTCGTGATATTCGGCAATCTGGTAGAACTTATCTACTACATCAACACTGATAACGGTCTGCAGAAGTCTGATTTTTGCTTCTTCAAGCTGACTTTCGGTATCACCAAGCTGTTCCCGGAGTTCAGCCAGCTGCAACTGATATGGTTGGAGGTCCATATTGTTCAACCTTGCTTCTGATAAAGTCAGGGCTTCAGTTAGGCTTTCCTGTTCTGAAGTCTGACCATAACGCGTTATACCGAGACCAGACAGCACGACGATAAAGGCACCGGTGGCCAGAATCAATAGTGCGGTCTTACTTAATTTAAAACCTTTCATAATTACATATGCCTATCATCACGAGTTTAAAAAGCCTGCCCGTACATAGAATACATGGCCGAAACCATGGACAATGCGATAACGCCAACGATGCCTGCAATGACAATGGTCATCATAGGCTGAATCATGGCAATCAGGGACTTAGTTTTGTCCTGGGCTTCAGCTTCATAGTTATTGGCAACTGCCTGCAGTGAAGAATCAAGGTTGCCTGTTTCTTCACCGACTTTTACCATCTGGACCATCATTGGTAAAAATATCTTATTTTTTTGCATCGGTTTAGCCAGTCCCTCACCTTTAAGCATATCCGTCTGCACGGCATGTAGAGCCTGCGCCATGACACGATTACTGCATCCCTGGATAACCAGCGGCATGATTTCTGTAAGCGGCAGACCGGCTGTGTATAAAAGGGAGATACTTCGAGAACAGCGGGCAAGTTCATTAAGGTGTTTTACCCTGCCCAGCTGCGGAACACGCAGCATGATTTTATCAAGGGTATACTTACCGTCTACCGTCCTGAAATAGGCAAAAGACGTCGCAACGGCGATTAAAATACTAAGTATTATAATCATAAAGTTCTCTCGCAGGATGGTGGATAAATCCAGCATCATTTGAGTGATAGCGGGCAGTTCAGCACCTAAATCGGCATAGAACCCGGAGAAAGCCGGTATCACAAAAAACATAAGCACACCGACGACAACAGCAGTGACAAGTAAAGCAATAGCCGGGTACATCAGCGCTCCCTTGATACCTTTTTTAGTTGCGATTTCCTTTTCCATATAGTCGGCGATCTGGCGCAGCATCGTCTCAAGGCTGCCAGTCTGCTCACCAATACTCAATGAGCGGCAAGCCAGAATAGGGAATACTTCCGGGTGGCGGCTCATAGCTGTAGAAAGCTGATTACCAGCTCTGATATCAGCGATAACTTCGGAGACGACCTTTTTTAAGGTCCGGTTGGTGATTTGTTCCTGCATCAGTTCGAACGAGGTAACGATATTCACGCCGGAATCGAGTAGTAAAGCCAGCTGGCGGAACAGCATAATAACTTCGGTGGGTTTGACGGGGAATAGTTGCGCGGTAAGTTTTCCCAGACTTAAAAAAGGCACGAAAGGATGCAGGTTTATCAGTCGATACCCGGCCACCCCCAGCATCTCGGCGATGGCATCTTCGCTTATGGCTGTCAGTTTACCCCTGACGATTTCACCCGATTCACTACAAGCAACGTATTGATAAAGCATTCCATCTCCACTGCTTTTTATAGGAACATGGGGAATAGTTCTTCAGGCTAGGCGACTGTATAAGCATTACGCAGTATCTCGGCCGGAGTGGTAACATTTCTTTTGACCTTTTCCAGGCCATCCTTGACTAAAGTGACCATACCTTCTTTAATAGCTTGCGTACGTAATTCTTCAGACGAAGCTCCTTTCAAAAGCAGCGTTTTGATATTTTCGCTATTGTTGAGGATTTCAAATATGCCCGTCCTGCCCCGATAGCCGCTGTTAGAACATGATTTGCAGCCGGCTCCTTGAATGAATTCGGTTTTTTCCTCGCCCATTTCCTGGGCATAGATCAATGTCTCTTCCGGAGATGCTTTTACAGGGCGTGCGCAATGAGGGCATATACGGCGCACCATCCGCTGGGCGACAACCCCGATAAGAGCCGAAGATACCAGGAAGGGCTCTACTCCGAGGTCAAGAAGGCGCAATACCACGCCCACGGAATCATTAGCGTGGATAGATGATAGCACCAGGTGGCCGGTGAGAGCCGACTGGATAGCGATATTAGCCGTTTCAGCATCACGGATTTCTCCTATTAAAATTACATCGGGGTCGAGGCGGAGTATTGACCTTAGGCCGCTGGCAAAGGTGATGCCGGCGCGTACATTGACCTGTATCTGGTTGATATTTGAAAACCGGTACTCAACGGGGTCCTCAACTGTGATAATATTGCGCGAGGTCTGGTCGAGGGTGTTTAGTGAAGCGTATAGCGTGGTGGTTTTGCCGGCGCCGGTGGGTCCGCTGACCAGGATTACACCATAAGGCACTTTTATCATGTTTTCATACTTGCTTAAGCTGGAAGGTAAAAAACCCAGTTCGGACAAATTCAAGGTAGCCCTTGATTTATCCAGGAGACGCAAAACGGCCATCTCTCCACATACCGTGGCGATAATAGCGACCCGAATGTCAATCAACCTCCCCTTGGCTTTTATGGAGAACTGGCCATCCTGCGGACGATGGTGGTCAGCGATATTCATATTTGCCATGATTTTAATCCTGGAGATAAGCTGTGTGAGGGTGGTCAGGGGTAAAGAAAACATCTCATGCAGCGTGCCATCGATGCGGTAGCGAACATGTAGTTTGTCTTCGCCGGGGTGAAGGTGGATATCAGAAGCTCTGGCTTTAACCGCTTCATCTATAATAAGAGATAAAGCCTGTGCTACCGGAGCCTCTGTATTGGGGTCGGCAAAAAGCTGCTTATCTACTTTAATATCCTGGGACAGTGTGATATTAGATATTTGTCTTTCAATCTCTTCGTAATTCTTATAATTAAAGTCGATAGCTTCAAGCACTTCTTCCGGCGTGGCGGCTTCAGGCTCGATGCGCATCTGGCTCCAGCTGGCTAAAGCCTCCAGTGCTAAAATATCGGAGGGATTGGCCATTGCCACACGCAATATATTGCCTTCTATAGCTACGGGTATGGCGATATACTTGCGGGCGAGTGTTTCCGGAAGAAGACGCAGGGCTTCCGGCTCGGGTGATTTTTTCCGCAGGATATTCTTGATTTCTTCAATAGGTGAGCTCATAAAAAGACTGCCCTTTTATATCTAAATGTACACCCTACGTTAACCATCTTATATGTCTTTCGTCACTGGTACAATAGCTTGTTGGTAATAGCTAATATGTAAGGTACTGGTACTGGTGAGGGCTTCAAATAAATCAAAGGTATACGTATGTGGGTACACGGTATATAATTTGAAGAATGTGGACGGAGACTTTTTTATGTTAAAATATTATGTTAAAATAGTAGCGAAAGTCATAAATGTAGCACCGGCGTTTACTCCGGATACGAGGAGAATTTATGAAACAACCTATCGAAAATTTCCTGCACTACCTGGCAGTTGAAAAAGGATATTCAGAACACACCATTTCCGCTTATCATAACGACCTAACGCAACTGGTGGAATTCGTGAATAGTAACACCTCTGCAACTTCATGGATAAATTTTAACAGGCAAACGATGTTGAGCTATATGCTTCATCTTAAAGAAAGAGGTTATGTAGCTACGACGATTGCCCGTAAGGTAGCGGCCGCGAGGTCTTTCTTTGGCTTTATGGTAGCGGAAGGGCTGATTAAAACCGACCCCACAGAAAATATGAGTTCGCCCAGCGTGGGTAAGGCCCTACCCAAGCCGATACCGATTAACCAGGTACGCCTGCTGCTGGAACAACCCGCCAAACTATCCACTGCGGAAGCTAAACGCGACGGGGCTATGCTGGAACTGCTGTATGCCAGCGGCATGAGAATAAGCGAATTGGTGGCGTTGAACCTGGGAGATGTCAATACCCAGGGGAATTACTTCGTGCGGTGTTTCGGCAAGGGCAGGAAAGAACGAATAATTCCTCTTTATGAGAAAATAGCCGCGACGGTAAAGAAATACGTGGACGAAGATAGACCCAAATTGGCCCACGGCAAGAAAGAAACAGCCTTATTTCTTAATGCCCGGGGGGAAAGACTTACCCGACAGGGATTTTGGCAGAAACTAAAGGAATATGCAAAAATGGCCGGGCTGAGTTCTAAAATCAGTCCTCATACACTGCGGCACAGCTTTGCGACACACATGCTTAGCGGTGGGGCCGACTTGAGGTCAGTGCAGGAATTACTGGGACATGCCAATATATCAACCACACAGGTTTATACTCACCTGACAACCGACCAGGTACGCCGCACTTATGATAAATCGCATCCCAGAGCTAAATAGTCTGTTCAGGAGGTAAACGATTGCCAGCTAAATCTAAACACGGCAGGGGCAAGCAACGTCACGGAAAGAAAAAAAGCAAGTTCAGACAGGCGCCGGCAGTTGCCGGTTTACCGCAAGAAACCTCCAGTAGTATAACGAAACCGGAAGCACCTTTGAGTACTGCCCCGGTAGTAAAAACGCAAGTCCAGAAAAAGGCAGCAGCTTCAGCGGCGCTGCCTCTCCATTATGAATTTATCAGCGGCGATTTAAAGAGGATAGGCATCCTTACAGGAATAATCATAGTCTTATTGATTGTGGCATATTATATTTTTTCCTAGTTTCGATAGTTTCTATGAAGGACTATGAGACGGCGAGAGCCGGATTGATCAAGCAACTCGAAGCTGAAATAAAAGAGAAGCGGGTCTTGGCTGCTATGGCGCGTATACCACGAGAGAAATTCGTACCAAAGGAAAGCAGCCACCTTGCATATGAAGATGGACCGCTGCCAATCGGCTGGGAACAGACAATTTCCCAGCCTTATATTATTGCACTGATGACGGAAGCGTTGGAACTCAAGGGGGATGAGAAGGTGCTGGAGATAGGCACAGGCAGCGGCTATCAGACAGCTATCCTTGCGGAACTGTCCAAAACCGTCATTTCAGTTGAACGTGTCCCCGCACTTGCGGAGTCTGCACAGAGAGTTCTGAACAGTCTGGGATATAAAAATATCGAGATACACATGGCTAAAGATACATTAGGCTGGCCGGAAATGGCACCATACGATGCAATTATGGTTACGGCTGGCGCTCCTGATATCCCTGACGATCTGCTGGTACAACTGGCTATCGGCGGGCGTATGGTGATACCAGCAGGCCCGCGTCATGTCCAGGAGCTTTATAGAGTAACCAGACTAAAAGATCAGAACCGTGTTGAGAAGCTCGGGGGCTGCCGCTTTGTTGCTCTCATAGGCAAAGGCGCCTGGGAGAATTAAATCTGTATTAGATACGGAGGGTGATAATGGATATCTTTGAAGCTATAAAAAACAGAAGAAGCATCAGGCATTACAAGTCCGACCCAATCGACGATAAAGTTATTCAAACTGTCCTCGAGGCGGCCCACTGGGCGCCTTCCTGGGGCAATGCACAGTGCTGGCGATTTATTGTTGTACGGGACAAGAAAATAAAATCCGAAGTCGCTGATACTCTTTTCAAAGTAACTGTTGATAACGAGAAGGTTGAGAACGCCGCCGCCGGATCCATGAAGCAAGCGCCGGTCTTAATTGTGGTTTGTGCTGAAACTGGAAAGGCAGGCTGTAATGAAGAAGGCGTTCCTGTCACCAATAAAGGCGGCTACTGGTTTATGTTCGATATAGCTCTGGCAGTACAGAACTTGCTTCTGGCGGCTTATGCCGTAGGGTTAGGAACGGTAATTGTCGGCGGTTTTGATGCAGATAAAGTAGCGCAAATCCTGAATATGCCTAAAGAGTATACCGTAGTGACTATGACGCCGCTGGGTGTGCCCGATAGCAAGGGGCAGGTATCACCCCGCAAAAAGCTTTCCGAAGTGATGTACTACGAAAAATTTAAATAGACAGGAAGATTAAATGGAATTATTCGAAGCTATCAAGACCAGAAGAAGCATTAGGCGCTATAAAACCGACCCGGTTGATGATAAGAAGATAGAGGCTATTCTGGAAGCAGGACGCTGGGCGCCTTCTTGGGCTAATACTCAATGCTGGCGATTTGTTGTTGTACGTGACGCTAAAGTAAGGGCAAAATTAGTTGATACCCTGATGAAAATAAAGTTGCCGGATAGAGAAATACCGAATCCGGCCGCCGCTGCTATGAATACGGTCCCCGTGATTATCGTTGTTTGCGCCAAGATAGGCATAGCCGGTGCTGGTCACGGGTCACCCGGCAGTAAAGCTCAATATGTGACGGACAAAGGTGACTGGTTCATGTTCGATACCGCCCTGGCGGTGCAGAATATGGTACTGGCGGCCCATGCGCAGGGCCTGGGGACGGTGATAATAGGAGCATTCGAGGCGACTCAAGTAGGAAAAATATTGAGCGTGCCCGAGGGATATCGCGTGGTTGCGTTGTTCCCTGTGGGCATGCCGGACCAGGAAGGCAAAGCGCCTCCCCGTAAAGAATTATCCGAAATTGCTTTTAAAGATAAATTCGGGAAATAGCAAAATCCCTTCTATCAGGTTACATCGTTGACCATTCTAACGCTTGCTGTGTTCGGTCGACTGCGGGTATAATGTTAGGCGAAGAATGTAGAGAGCAGGTGGTTTCATGCCTAAATACGGACTTGATAATATTCACAACGTTGTATTGTTATCCCACGGAGGCGCGGGGAAAACATCACTTTCCGAGGCGATGCTTTTTAATGCCGGCGCGATAAACCGATTGGGTAAGGTTGATGACGGGTCTTCAACGTCCGATTACGACCCCGATGAAGCCAAGCGACGTATAAGTATAAATTTATCTTTGCTGCCTTTAAACTGGAAAGAGCGGAAAATAAATATCCTCGATGCGCCCGGATATACTGATTTCGTAGGCGAGGTAAAAGCGGGAATGAGGGTCAGCGAAGGAGCAATTATCGCAGTCTGCGCCGCCTCTGGCGTGGAAGTAGGCACCGAGATGGTCTGGGGATATTGCGAAGAGTCAAATCTGCCAAGGCTTGTTTATATTAACAAAATGGACCGCGAGAACGCAGACTTCTTTAAAGTAGTTGAGGAAATTAAAACCAAACTCGGTCAGAAATGCCATCCGATACAGATTACTATCGGCGCTCATACCGGTTTCAAGGGCGTGGTCGACTTACTCACGATGAAAGCCTATACCGGCTCACCGACCAAGGAAGCTGAAATCCCGGCAGAAATAAAAGCCCAGGCGGATTCTTATCGCGAAAAACTTGTGGAAGCCATCGCCGAAATGGATGATAAACTTATCGAGAAATACCTCGGCGGCGAACAAATTTCTCCCGAAGAGCTTACCAGGACATTACGATTGGGTGTTATCAGCGGCCGAATTGTGCCAATAGTAGCAGGCTCGGCGCTTCAGAATGCAGCTATTAACCGGGTGCTGGAAGCTGTCTGCGATTACCTGCCGCTGCCAAAAGAACAGAAAGTAACTACGACCAGTGGAGCTATCGAGCCATCAGAAAGCGCGCCGCTGGCGGCTCTTGTTTTCAAGACTACCGCCGACCCGTATGTAGGGAAGCTGACCTATTTCCGTGTATACAACGGAGTTTTCACCAGCAACTCGCAGGTCTACAATTCCAGCCAAAGCGCCGGGGAACGGATCGGGCAATTGTATTTTATGAGGGGAAAAACACAGGAAGCTGCCACAGAAATAAGAGCCGGTGATATCGGGGCGGTAGCAAAACTGAATGTTACCATTACCAGTGACACGTTATGCGCCCAGGAAAAGCAGATAAAGCTTGCGCCGGTAAAGTTCCCCACGCCCATTTTCCGGGAAGCCGTATATCCCAAGACCAAGATCGATATCGATAAAATGGGAACGGCGCTATCACGCCTGGCGGAAGAGGACCCGACTCTTAAAGTGCACCGTGAACTTGGAACTGGGGAGACGATACTTTCGGGCATGGGTGATACACATCTTTCCGTAGCGGCGGAGAAGATGCAGCGTAAGTTCGGCGTTAATGTTGAACTGGCTATCCCTAAAGTCCCCTACCGTGAGACAATCACCGCGCCGTCCAAAGCCGAATACAAGCATAAGAAGCAGTCCGGAGGTCACGGGCAATATGGCCATGTTTTACTGGAGCTAGAGCCATTACCCGATCGCGGCGCTAATGAATTTGCTGAAAAAGTCGTCGGAGGGTCGGTACCGAGAAATTACATTCCTGCCGTGGAAAAGGGAGTAGTAGAAGCCTACTCCGAAGGCTGCCTGGTCGGCTATCCGGTTATTGGCGTCAAGGCGACTCTTTATGACGGGAGTTTCCACCCGGTAGATTCTTCAGAAATATGTTTCAAGATTGCCGGCGCCGGGGCGTTCAAGAAAGGCCTGGTGGAAGGACGACCTATCCTGCTGGAGCCGATAATGAATCTTAAAGTGACCGTTCCCAGCGACCTTACCGGTGATATTATCGGCGACCTTAATACCAAGCGTGCCCGCGTAATGGGGATGAATCCGGATGGCGGAAATAATGTTATCGAAGCGCAGGTTCCTCTATCCGAGATTCAGCGTTACAGTATCGACCTCAAATCAATGACCCAGGGTCGGGCAACATTCAACACGGAATTTGACCATTACGAAGAAGTACCGGCAAACATAACCCAGAAGCTCGTGGCACAGAAACAAGCGGAAAAGGAAAAGGCTGAAAAGGGATAAAACCGATACTCTATAAATGATACCAAGATGACGTCCTATGATAAATGGGCGTCATTCTTTTTGTCCATTGACTTAATAACGATTTAAGAAGCCAGCAGTTCTTTGAGTTTATCAGTAAAAGCCGGCAGCACTTTTTTCCAGTCGCCAATGACACCAAACCGCGCGTAACGGAAAATATTGGCCTCTTTATCTTTATTAATAGCAATTATCGTCTTAGCGCCGGAACAGCCGCTCATGTGCTGACTGGAGCCGGAGATAGCGATGGCAATATAGACTTCAGGGGCGATAATTTTACCGGTCAAGCCTATCTGGGCGGTATCCGGTATCCAGTTATTATCGCAGGGAGGGCGGCTGGCGCCCACGGCGCCTTTCAGCAGCTTCGCTAATTCATCCAGTTGCTTGAATCCTTCGGCGCTGCCGATGCCCCTGCCTCCGGAAACAACAATCTCTGCATCTTCTACCTTAATACCGGCTACCTCTTCCGCCACTCTCTCCAGAATCCTGATTTTAATAACGGAAGTATCAATCAATACTGGAATACTAACAATTTCACCCTTGCGCGAAGAATCCGGCTCTAAAGCTGTCATAGCCTTGGTGCGTATGGTAACAACCTGGGGGTCGGTCTCGGTGATAAAAACAGCCTGAGCATTGCCGCCATAGACGGGCTTGGTCTGAAGCAGCCTTTTTGAATCAGAATCTATGGCCAGGTCGACACAGTCCATCGTTGCCGCCGTGCCCAACCGGAAAGCCAGCCGGGGCGCCAGTTCACGCCCGGTATCCGTTTGGCCCATGATAATGATTTGAGGCTTGATTGTCTTAGCCACATTATCTAATACGCTAATATAGGCATCAGGCTGGTAATCTTTAAGTTGAGCATCATCGACGACGTAGACTTTATCAGCACCGGAAGCTATAGCCTGCTGCGCAAAAGAGCTAATACCGCTACCGAGTACGATAGCAAAGAGTTCCTGCCCCAAATTATCGGCCAGCTTTCTGCCGATACCTAAGCCCTCGGCGGCGATAGACAAGATTTTGTCGCCTTTAATTTCACAGTAGACGGCTATGCCTTTACTCTCCGACATTATCAGTCACCTCAAAATACTTATAATATTCTGGATTCTCGAAGCATTTTAGCCAGATTTACCGCCATTTCCTCCGGAGTATCGCCATTGATAAAATCGCATTTAGCTTCATAGACGGGCTGGAAGAGTTTCTTTACTTCTGTCCTCCGGTTAGCGGCCCCACTTGACGAATCAAGACCGATATCAGCCGATTTCCAGATGATCGGCTCTATCTTTTTTGCTGACATGATGCCTTTTATCGTAGGATACCGCGGCTGACCGATTTCATTACTAACGGTTACCAAAAGCGGTAATGGCGATTCGATAACATCATACCCGGAGGAAGTGACCCTCTCGATCTTAAGCGTGCCATTGGAGGCTTCTATCTTCCGCGCCAGGGTAACACAAGGCAGACCAAGTATTTCAGCGATAGCAGGGCCGGTCTGACCGGCGTTGGTATCAGATGCTTC
>Ga0154649_1059_pt2 | contig 10894 bp, 11 predicted proteins | sample Rifle2008BG13ft_FD_116078 | JGI IMG/M metagenome (GOLD analysis project Ga0154649, IMG submission 116078) | Chloroflexi bacterium RBG_13_51_18
AAGGCCGGTTGTACGCTTCAATACCGTTGTATTTCTCGGTGAAGAAGCAACGGTACACATCCGTCTTGTCCAGGAACGGCTGCTTGTATTCGTAATCCCCGCCCGCCGGTGCTGAAGCGATTTCTCTTAAAGCCGACCATGTTCCCGAACTGACACTTCCGCCGTCGCCGTAGACCAGACTCCATAGTTTATAGTTGCCCGCCGTATCCTTGCCGGTAACCAGCAGGTTCCAGTCGCCGTCATACATGCAGGCCACCCCGGAAAGGTTGCCGGTGGTTTTATCCCAGGCTATTTTCGACTGCCACTGTCCGCCGGTGCACTTCATTACATACAGATTTGCGGTATCGGCGATAAAAACCGCTATATCGCCGTTAGACTTGTAGGCCGCCGCGATTCCATATATTGCAGTAGTCTGTGAATAATCGATAAGTTCGGCGCTGCCCCAGCTATCTCCATAGTCGGAACTTTTAAAACGCCTTATTTCACGGTTGGTCTTTATCCAGAATATCGATACCTCCGAACCTGAAGAAGCCACCGCCGTCACCACCGCATTGTACTGGTTAGTATATGTCCACTGGCTGAAATCGCTTCCCGGTCCCGGACTACTCACCCTGTGTCGATATAGTTTTCTGGAATCGCCGGGAGGGGTTGTCCTGGCCCTCACAATCGAGCCGTCGCCGGGCATAGTCAGCGTGTGAAAGTAATCGTCCTCGGAGCCGTCATACAGCCTTGTCCAACTGTACCGGTCGACCCCGGCGATTTTATTTACAGCTTCCAGTTTAATATATGGTACGGCAATCGCCTGTTGCTGCGCCGCCAGCAGCGTGGATGTTATATCTCGCATAGCTTCACCCCATGTCTCAATTAAGGTCCATAATCGGTAGTCCTGGCAATATTAGGGAAGTAAGGCTCGTAAAGCGCGTTGACGCTGACGCGATTCCGCCGACCCAGCCTCTTGAGTTCCTGCCGAAAATGCTTTAACTTCTGATTGCCCCAGTCCAACAGTTCTCCCGGTGTTGTATTGCCTCCCACGTTGACCCTGTTGATGGTATAGACCGCCAGTTCGATGGCAGCGTAGCCACAGGCGCCGCCCGCCGCCAGGTCCTCGTATTTACCTGGAAGTGTAGAACCCTGGGCGTTCAGAGTATGCCGCGCGCCGTAATAAACGTTGCAGTTAGATCCGTCGGGCTGGCTTCCGCTTAATATCGTCAGCGTTTCTCCCCAGATGGAGAACTGCTGGTAATCGGGCGGGGTTGCGCCTATCTGGTACTCCACTGCTACTACCATTATCCGGTCATTCAATCCCGATATATCCAGATCCCTCGAACCCACTGTGGTGGGCAGAGTCGCTTTCGCCGGCTGGGGCAGGCTCTCCGATAGCTCCCCCACCGCCCGGTTGATGTGCCTCGTCAGCTCCCCGTCCGTCCACCTGTAATTCGTTTCATCTTCATCATGCAGGTCTTGCCTGACCAGCGCTATCATTTCCGTTAAATTCATGATCTAACCTCCTTGTGTGGTATACTCACCTGACCTTGGTGGCTGTGCAATCTCAAATCGGAACCCGCCTTGCTTGTTAAAATCTTTAAACTATCGGCTCCGCTACCACCATCGCTGCCGAATACAGTTTCCTGCCATGATGACTGACCGAACTCGGCACCGTTCCCTGCATCACTTGATGCCAGTCCAGCGTTTATTCCAGCTGTTTCCAGCCCTGAACCCGTCTCTGCACGAGAAGAGAAAGTCGCCGGGAATGACTCTTTTGTATCCGAACCTGCCCCGGAATCGGAGGATGTCTTCGGAGTAATTGATTCGGTTTCGCCCCAACCAGCTTCAATTGTGTAATAACTGTAAACGGTAAAGCCGCCACCAGCAGGGTCGGGAAAGCTGAAGCCGGCATAAGACTGGGGTCTATATCTTCCGGTTCCTATCCCATTGACATACATACCCGCGTAGTTGGTATCCATGTTGATAGCCAGCCAATAGTACATTCCGTTGGTAACCGGTGTCGAGGTAAAGTTTAAAGTATTCCAGCCACTGACCACTGCCTGCCCTGTATTCATTGCAGTAATCAATGAGCCGGGCTCACCCGAGTTATCTGCGTAAAGTGCACATTTCACATTGCCGCTGGCATCAGACCTTAACTTGAATTCAGTCATATTACCAGAAGTAACAGCCTGAAACCTAGTCAGGAAAAAATAGTTGGCGGGATGCAATCCCGTCGGCGTCGTATCATCAGCGCCGATGATTTTTTCTGACATTTACTTGCCTTTCACCACTTAAATTTGCCCTAGCTTAAAGTAATATAGACTTCCAGTGTCCAGGTGCCGCCCGTCTTCGTTCCCAGGTTTTCTACCTTACGGTTCAGGCATTTTCCGCTGGTCGCTTGTTTGACCACCCACTCGTTCCAGGTGTAGTTGGCTTCACTCGCCCCGAAGCTTGCCTTAAAGGTCGCTTTCTGCGTCGTTGATGTCGGGTAGCCTGTATCCATACCTTTGTAGGTCTTATTGGTTGCCGCCTGCAGGTCTGTCTGGGTAGCATCGGCGGCCGTAGAACTGTCCCCTACCCCTATCTGCGCCCCAGCATTGTTGAAGTGGTTGGCGGAATCGCCGCAGATTAAGTCCCACATCTCGTCAATGCCGCTGTTGAGTAGACAGTTCCCCTCCCCGTAAATCACCTCATACGGTTTGCAGAGCTGCTGGAACCTGATATCTTCATGCAGCCCCACATCCTCCCGGTATTTGCTTAGCAGGAACCGGCACCGCCATCTGGCTGTTTCATGTTTTTTCATCTTTACCTCCCCTTGACGGGGGAGGGATTTTCCCTCCCCCATTTTTGTCTTTAAATAAGGTCTAGTCCTGGACGCCGATGAGCGCTGCCGCCTTAATCGAGCTGAACAGCGCCAGCGATACGTACCACTTGACACGGGTCCTCGAGGCGTCCTTGTTCTCCAGCGCCCCTACCGGTTCCACCTGCAGGTGACCGGGACTGGTCAGGCCGCAGAGCGCCCCTTCACCGAACTGTACGGCGTAAATGGTGGAGCAATCGCCACCGGTAGTGGCCGTCTCAACACCATCGGTCAGCACATGCGTATCCAGTATCCAGTCGTTAACGCCGATGAGCACGCTGTCCCATAGCTGCACGAAGTTACCCCATTGATCGCGGTCGGTCTCGGTCATGCCTCCGGCAGCCCTGACCAGATTGTTTATCTTCCGCCTGGAGCGCCGGCTCATTACGAGCATGTCCGGCTTGCCGCCCTTGACGGCGTCGATGAGTTCATCAAGTTTATCCAGTGATAGAGTATCGCCGGTATCGGCCATAGCGATGACCTGCGCGCCCGCCGTGCCGGTATCGACCAGTTTCTTCAAGCCGTCAAACTGCTTGGCATTGACCGCGGCATTGCCATAGATGAATATCTCCTCGAACTTGTCCCGCAGGGACTTGGCCTTTAGTTCGATTACTGCCGCTTCCAGGTCCTGGATATTGCTGCGCGTCGATTTGAGGAAGTTGTCCACATCCGCATCGCCACCCATGATTTTGAGGTTTGCCGTCAGCTGCTCGAAGGTGGGTGTTGACTCCGTCCATGTATCGCCCACATCATAAAAGTCGATGTCCGGCAGGGTCTTTTCCTGGTTATAGGTAAGGCCGTTGCCTACAATTTCTATGAAAGGCATCCTCTGCAGTACCGGTGAGTCCTTAACGATGGTCTCCACCACCCCCTGCATCAACATGTCATTTGAAAGCTTGGCTGCTTCTGCCAGTGTTAAAGCCATATTAGTTTACCTCCTGTATCCACTATTTTTTTAAAATTTTTTTTCAGTTGTCTTAGCTTCAATTTGAAGCTAAATTGTTTTTATTTGTTTTGAATTGTTTTATGTTAAGTACACCCCGTTTACCGTTAGCCCGCCTCTATCCCGTATTTAATTTTTTCCCTCGGGGATAATGCCGAAAGGTCCGGGGCTGTCCGCGCCGGCGCGCCCGCCGGTACTTTTATCAGGCTATTTTCCGCCCCGATTTCCTGTTTCACCCTTTCCACCAGCGCCCTGCCGTTTTCCACCGACTCTTTAATCTCCTCGATAGTATCGCCTTTTATCATCCCGGCTACCGGTCCCGGGTTTGCCTGTGCTGCCAGTTCTTTATAGGCCAACACCGCCGCGCCTAAAGACTTTCCCGTCTCGTCCAGCATCCCCCTGGATTCTTCCAGCGACTGCTTTACGGACTCTATCCCGGTGTCTTTTTCGACTATCGCTTTCTCCAGTTCAAAGATTCTTTCATTGGTACTTTTTAGCTCGCTACGTAGAGACTCATTTTCCATTTTCAGGTTATCAAGCTCGCTGGCGGTAGTATCCTCCCCTTCGACCTTTCCCATTTCTTCTTCCATAATTTGCCTCCTGCTGTTTACTCCTCAATACCCTCCGAGCGGGACGTTGCCGCACTCTCTCTCGCTCCGTTCCTGCCGGCCCTGGCATTGAGTTCTTTATTCATCTTTAAAATAGACTCCCGCTCTTCCAGCCACTGCCGGAACTCGCAGTCCGGGTCCGCCACCCCTATCTCACCCATGGCCGTCCGCCGGGAGTGGATACCAGTCTGCACCATTACCTGCTCGCTGTTGACCTTGGTTTCCATGTCCCGAGGCAGTACCGGACCCCACACCACTCTTAAATGCCCACCGCTCCCCACATTTCCGAAATCCTCCCCGGCGAACTTTTCCAGAAGCTTGAGTATCATCTCGTTACGCCGGTTATAGGCAGCAGTGCGGATAATCCTCTTCCGCCTGACTTTTTGCAGCAGCGGCTGCATCTCTATTTCCAGCGCTACCCCGGACATGTCCCTCTCGACACCCCCGAAAGCCGACCGCGGCGATTCCGATAGGTCGTGCATGGCGCGGTATATCAGGTCGATATAATTAATATGTAAGTTGATGCCACCCCCCTGTAATAGGTCCAGCAGGTAGGCTTTGGCGTCCTCCGGTATGTTCCACACCGCTCCCGGCCTGATAGCGATATCCTCGGACTCCTCCACGTTTTCCAGCACGGCGATGGGATTCCCAGATAGCTCCAGAATACGCGACAGCTGGCTCATGGCGCGGTTAAGCTCACGCTGGCTTTCCATTATCTGCGGCAGGTCAGAAACACCCCAGTATTTCTTCGGCTCCCGCAGGTTGGGAAATATCACGAACGGGATAAAACCATAGGGATTGGGTTTGGCTTCCAGCAAGGCATTGTCCAGGTATAGCTCAAAGTCCCGCTCCGTCCACAGCTCGACGACTACCGAAGTCTTGTTCTTCGACTTTACACCGTAGAGATAATCCACCTCTTCCCGTGAAAGCTGGTACCGGGCAGCCACCCGCCACAGTCGCGACGCATCATCGCCGGAACTCCAGGCGTAAACGCCCTGCGCGTCGGGCGCGGTCACCCTCACCCGCTTTCCCGCCGCGTCCCAGGTGACCTTATAACACGCGTCCCCGAGCACCGCGCAGTCTATCTCCGTCTCCAGGTCGAGCTGTTCCAGGTAGTTCTCGCTGTAAACTTTCTTTAGCGCCGCCTCCGCTCTCCTGGCATTGTCTCTCGCCTCGTCCGAATCCTCATCGGGGTCGACGGCAAATGTCATGCCGCCCATTAAATAAGACGTCACTTTTTCAATAAATACCTTGGCATAATTAAATGTCAGCCGCCGCTCATTGCGTCTGCTTTTAGCCTCCCACTGCCGCCCGTAATAGAAGTCCAGCAGCTCTTTATAGCCTTTTATCCTATCGAGCTCCATCCGCGCCAACTGTAAAATCACTGCTTCATTCATCGTCTGTGCCGCTCCTTTGTAAACGATTACTCTTGATTAACTGCCCCCCAGCGCCCTCTGTATTGTCCGCCGGCTAATGCCGAAAAGCGCTGCCAGTTCTTTTACCCTCCGGCCTGATTTAAAAAGTCTTTTTATCTCTCTATCGCGCGCTCTTTTCAGCCAGCGCTGCCTGCCTCCGGGCTCATCGTAAAGGCATTGGGGAAAAGGACATTTCAGGCAGGCTTCAGCATAATCGCAGCCTTCATCATGGTAATGACAGTACTCCGGCTTAAAGTCCGGGGCTTTCTGGTGGGGTTCTTCCTGTACTTCTTCCTGGTCAGCTCCGCCAATCTCACAGGTCTCCAAAACCATCGCACTCCTCTCAAACCAAACAGGTTAATAATAGTACATATGTTCTAATTACGTCAATGCTCTTTTGTCACTTTTTTCGCCTCCTGTGAGAATTGACTTCAACAGCGAAAGAGTATAGGATAAGGCTGGGCTGGGTTCTTACCTATATTAATATGCAGTTAATCCGGCCCAGTGATATTTATTCTTCCGGCAACAGGCAACTATTTAGACATAGGTAAAAGGGGAATTTTCAATGAAAAAGGTTTTAAATATTACTCTTTGTTTTATACTATTTGCCCTAGTTTTCACTTCCTGTTCAACAGTCACCGGCGGTTCATCAGAAAACAATGATGAAGAGTTATACGCTGCAGCTATCGAGCGATACTTCAATTCCGTTCTCCAGGCTGACCTCGATACCTTTCTTGATTCACTCGATCCTTTAGGACGCTTATATCCGGCCCCGGAGGCTATCGAGCAACTCCGTGAAAGCGCTAGTGAAAGCGCCCTTCCCGGAGAGGCTTACGTTGAGGAGATTACCACCGTCGAAGAGAGTACCAGCAGAGCGATAGTAGATGTTGCGTTGTTTATGCGGATTGATTTTGATAAAAACGGTGAATTTTACGAAGAAACAGCCAATCTCACCTTTGAGTTAACTTTTAAAGACGGTGTATGGCGCATCTTCGACTTTAGAAAATAGTAACCGGCCAACAGGTTCTCATATATACCCTACCGTATCGAGGCATCTGTAAACGATTTTCATTTCAAGAGGTGTGGTTTTTTGTCATTTTTTACATAATTTCTTGACATCCTGATATCCCGATGTTATAATTGCGTTGATAAAGCAATATTTAGAATATTGCCGGGGGTATTATGCCGATTTTGGACAATTATTTTAGCGTCCTGGAGGCCAGCCGCCAACTCAAAGTACACCCGGAGACTGTTAAACGGCTTTGCCGCCAGGGTGACCTCCCGGCTAATAAAATCCATAATACCTGGCTAATTAATAAAGATGTTTTGGATAACTTCGCCGGTACCTATAATCCCAGTCGCGGCGCCAGGAAAAGACTGATTAAGTGAAAGGAGTCGGACAGGAGAAACCCGTCAGACCAGATAAAAGAGCTCCTTGTGGAGGAGGCCGGCATGAGAAAAGTTACTATCTCTATTAGAATCCGCCGTTATCTTGTCTCGCTGGCATTGGTTGCATTGTTATTCTCCATTGTCTTCCCCTCTTCGCCGGTTCTCGCGGCGCCGGTAGTTACTCTTACCCCCTCCTCCGGGGCTGTCGGCACCACTATCACCATTACCGGTACGGTCTTCGATTCTTATCAGGGGGATAATATCCACGTATTCTTTGATACCACAGAAATTGAAAATAGTCCGCTTATTGTCCCTCCGGAGGGCACTTTCTCCGTTAGCTTTATCATCCCCGCCACTGCCGCCGCAGGAAAGCACTCGATAAGAATAAAAAGCGAGGTGGGTCTCACCATTTTATCTATGGAAGACGTCTTCACCGTCGTAGCCGCCACGCTGTCGCTTGATATCCTCGAAGGCAATGTCGGCACCACTGTAATTATCGCCGGTAGCGGCTTTTATGTAGATAAACCCTTAACCCTTTATTACATGAATCTATCGTTGAATCAAATCGGCTCTGAAATTGCTACGTCCGCCGGCAAGTTCTCTCACCAGTTTGTAATTCCCATAGGTCCTGCAGGCTATCATAATATTACCGCTGTTAACGAATACGGCAACCACGCGGAAATTCAATTCAAGGTGCTGCCGGATCTAAAGTTAAACCTGGATTCTGCCGGAGCCGGTGAACTGGTTAATGCCAGCGGCACCGGATATACAAGCCGCACCGTAGTTACCATTATCTTCGGCTCTGTCGGTGTGACTGTTGCGCAAACAGACGACTTCGGCAGTTTCGACATTGATTTTTACGTTCCGTCCCTCAAGCCTATGTCCTATGATGTCAGGGCGCAGGACAGTTTCGGCAACACTGATACAACCCAATTCACCATTAGCGCCGGGGCCAACTTGAGCGAATCTATCGGCGCTACCGGCAGTGAACTCACCATCAACGGCAGCGGCTTTATTCCCGGCCATACTATTACCGTTTATTACGATGATATCCCTATCGCCCTCGCGCTGGCTGATAATAATGGCGATTTCACCGCTACCTTCACCGTGCCTCCCGGAGGCGGTGACCACATTATCACCGTCAGCGATGGCTCTAATACCAAGAAATACAACTTTTCCCTGGAAAAAGAACCTCCCCCCGTGCCGGTTCTGCTATTGCCGAACGATGAAAGCATGACCAAGGCCGAAGCCTTCTTCGATTGGAACGATGTGGCTGACGCAAGCCTGCCGGTGTCTTACAATCTTGAAGTTGCTTCCGACCTCAATTTTGCATCGGTGGTTGTATATAAAGTAGGCATCAATGCTTCACAATATGCCCTTACCGATAATGAAATACTATCGGCCAGCTTTAAAAATGCCCCCTATTTCTGGAGAATCAAAGCTGTTGACGGCGCCGGCAATGAAGGTGAATATTCCGAACCCTGGGTTTTCTATATCAGCGTGCCTTCAACACCCGACCTGTACCTGCCTATGACCGATGCGGAAGTTGAATTACCGATTCACTTCAGCTGGCAATCAGCCGCCAGCCTCTCCACGCCGATAACCTATAACCTGCAAATAGCCGCCACACCTGATTTCATCGCTCCCCTCCTCAACAAGACCGGGCTCTCTGCGTCAGAATACCTGGTTTCTGACGCAGATGAAACGCAACTTGAGAAAAACAACAGCTACTTTTGGAGGGTACAGGCCGTTGACAATGCCCGTAATGCCGGCGAATGGGCGGCCGTGGGCTCTTTCTATTTTATTACTTCTTCCGGCTTCCCCGGGTGGGCAACCATTATCCTGATTATTATTGGATTCTTTATCGGCATCCTTCTGGCTTTTCGTATCGGCAGGAGGACAGCCTATCATTAACAGTATTTTCACGTTATATATGTCAGGAGGTCACCATGAAACGCATGAATGTTCTTAGAATCATCGGCATCGCGCTTATACTTTCGCTTCTTTCCGCAGTCCTTCCGGTGCTGCCGGCTTTCGCCGCTGAATCAATAATAGTCACTCCCACTCAAGCCCAAGTCGGCGCCAGCGTGTCTTTTTCGGGTAGCGGCTATCCCGCTAGTGCGGATGAATGGGCTATTGATATCTATATTTCCGACCAAACAGCGACTGTAAATACTACTTATATAAATATCCAGGTAACTCGATACAAAAAACTGGTTTTAGCAAGTCTCCTTTCGGCTACTGGCACCTTTTCCGGTTCCTTTACGGTACCTGCCACGCTCAACGAAGGTCTTCTTGGGACTTCTTCGCCGCTTACTCTGGCGGCCGGTAGCACCTACTATATATACGCGTGCGGTAGATACCAGTACGGGGGTCAAAACCTACAAATTCATGCAATTACCAACCTAACCATCTCCGCTAACGCCACCCTCGATCCCCTTTCACCCGCCTCCGGGCCTGCCGGCACCAGTGTTTTAGTCACCGGTTCCGGCTTCCCGGGCAGTACCGCTCTCGTTTTTAAATTCGATACCACCGTCATCACGCCGACATCCGGGCATACCTCTACTTTAAGCAACGGGCTCTTTCTAAGCTATATTACTATCCCGTCTACCGCTACGGTCGGCAGCCACACAATCAACGTTACCGCCGGCTCCGCTACCGTTTCACGCACTTTTACTGTAACCGCCAGTGCGGCTATTACTTTATCTGTCGCCTCAGGTGCTGCCGGGAGTACGGTTACCGTTACCGGCACCGGCTACCCGGCCAGTACCGCCCTTGTCTTTAAATTCGATACTACCACCATAACACCCACGTCAGGTGACACTTCTACCAGTGTAAGCGGCACTTTTTATACCATCATCACCGTACCGTCTACAGCAACGGTAGGCACGCATGCGATTTCCGCTACCGCAAGCACGAGCACTGATTCTGAAAGTTTTGTGGTCACTTCAACGCCGACGACGACACCTCCTCCGACAACGACAACACCTCCACCGACAACGACGACACCTCCTCCCACTACTACGATACCCCCGACCCCTACAGAAACCGTTCCTATTAGCTTTATCCCCAGCGGCGATACTATCGGCTCCACCATCAGTATCGGCGGCAGCGGCTTTACTCCTGACAGCACGATAACTATTACCTACGACGACATTGAAGTTGCCACTGCCGTGGCCGATTCCACCGGTTTCTTTGTCGCTCCACCCTTCCAGGTGCCACCCAGCCAGCATGGCGAACATACTATAACCGCCACCGACGGCATTCATATCGGCGCTAAGACCTATACGGTAGAATCTACACCTCCAAGCGTGCCGCAGCCCTTATTGCCCGCGATGGGAGAAGCCGTGTCCCAGCCCGCCTCATTCGATTGGGATGACGTTACCGATGCCAGCGCTCCGGTTACCTATAATCTGCAAATCGCTACGTCAGATACCTTTGATGCGGACTCCATTATTATCGATAAGACCGGCCTGACCGCATCCGAATACATGCTGACCGAAGCAGACCAACTGAAGCTTTCCAGCGAGGTGACTTACTACTGGAGGGAGCAGGCCGTCGATGCCGCCCTTAATGCCAGTGCCTGGACGGGCGCCGGCGAATTTACAATCGTTAAACCTTTCGAGTTCACAGGCTGGCCGCTTTACCTGACCATCGGTCTGGGCGGACTCGTCTTGTTCCTGCTAGGTCTCTG
>Ga0154649_1075_pt1 | contig 10791 bp, 11 predicted proteins | sample Rifle2008BG13ft_FD_116078 | JGI IMG/M metagenome (GOLD analysis project Ga0154649, IMG submission 116078) | Chloroflexi bacterium RBG_13_51_18
TCTACCGCTGTAAGGGCGACGATAGATGGGTCGCCGTCGCTGTGATGAGCAACGCGGAGTGGCAGAGCCTGGTGAAGGTGATGGGCAGCCCTGAATGGGCGCAGTCCAGGAAATACTCTAAAGCGGCCGGAAGGGTCAGGTACAGCGACCAGCTTGATAAAAAGGTGGAGGAATGGACTTTAAACTACCCGCCGGAAGCGGTGGAGGCAATGCTCCAGCAGGTTGGTGTGGGAGCGGGCGTCGTCGCCAACGCGCAGGACATCGATGAAGACCCGCAGATGAACTACTACAATTTCTACCGCGAGATTGACCACCCCTTCATGGGCAGGCTGCGCTATTACCACCCCGCCCCTATAAAGCTCTCGGCAGTGAAGACGGCGTTGGGCCGGCCGGTCCTTATCGGAGAGCATACCGACTATATCTGCAAGAATATTCTCGGCATGTCGCAGGGAGAAATAGACACACTGCGGCAAAAAGGCGCGTTCGAGTAGACCAGAGACACTTTTTTATGCCGGACTGGCAGCAGCCTGGCGTATTTTCTCCACCCTCACCGCGGAGACCTTAAGCTCGGGTGTCTTGGCCACGGGGTCGTAGGCGGGATTGGTTAGCTCATTGGTGGGGCTTTCCGCAAAGTGGAAGGTCATGGCTATCGTTCCCTCTGGAGACGAGTCCGTTACCAGCGCTTTAGCCTTTACGTCCCCGCGACGGGATATTACCCGCACCATCTCGCCGTCGCTGATATCCAGTGATTTGGCGTCCGCGGGATGAATCGCCACCAGCTCTTCCTTGCGGAAGATATTCAGTCCCCTCACCTTGCGCGTCATCGTGCCGGTATGGTACTGGAACAGGCTGCGGTGGGTTGTCAACACCAGCGGGTATTCGTCATCCGGCATTTCCACCGGCGGCTTGTAGGTCAGCGGCACGAAGCGCCCCTTGCCGCGGGAAAATATTTCGGTATGGAGAATGGCCGTGCCGGGGTGCTCTTCCGTGGGGCAGGGCCACTGCAGACTGCCGCTTTCCAGTCGTTTATAGTTAATACCGCCGTAGCTGGGGGTGAGGCGGGCGATTTCTTCCATGATGCTTTCAGCGCTGTCGAAGTCGAAACCTTTGGCCCCCATGCGTTGGGCGACCTGGCAGATTATCCACCAGTCGGGCTTGCTGTCGCCGACGGGTTCTATAGCTTGCCTGACTCTCTGCACGCGGCGCTCCGTATTGGTAAAGGTGCCGTCTTTTTCCGCGAAGCTGCAGGCCGGCAGGACGACATCGGCCAGCAGTGCCGTCTCCGATAGAAAGATGTCCTGCACCGCGAAGAAGTCCAGTCGACGCAGCGCTTCGCGTACGTGTTTGCCGTCGGGGTCGCTTAAAGACGGGTTCTCCCCCACGAGGTAGATGGCTTTAATCCCGCCGTCATGAGCGGCGGGGATGATATCGGAAAGCGTCATTCCGGGCTTGGGGTCCAGTTTAGTCCCCCAGGCCGCCTCGAATTTCTGCTGCGCTTTCTCGTCGGATACGGACTGGTAGCCGGGGTAAACATTCGGCAGAGCCCCCACATCGCAGGCGCCCTGGACATTGTTCTGGCCGCGTAAAGGATTAACGCCGGAGCCGGGCTTGCCGATATTGCCGGTGATCATCGCCAGGTTGGCCACGGCCATGACGTTGTCCGTGCCGTGCGTATGCTGCGTGATGCCCATGGTGTAGAGAATGGAGGCCGGGCTGTTTTCAGCATATATTCTGGCGGCAGCGGCTACGGTCTCTGCGGGGACGCCGGTTATTTCCTCAACCAGGTTGAGCGGATAATCTAAAAGTGATTCCTTTAAAGCATCATAGTTTTCACACCTTTTGTCGATGAAAGAAATATCCATAAGTCCTTCAAGCACAATGACCTTCATCATGCCCATCAGTAAAACCACGTCAGTGCCGGAGCGGTGCCGCAGCCAGATGGTGGCGTCATGCACCAGCCCGATTTCCAGCGGGTTGGCCACGATAAGTTTGGCGCCCCGGCGGACGGCGCGGCGGACATTCATGCCGATGATAGGATGGGCTTCCGTGGTATTTGTTCCGATAGCCAGGATGCACCGCGCATCGACGATATCGCTGATGGAGTTGGTCATTGCCCCGCTGCCGAAGGTGGTGGCCAGACCGGCCACGGTGGGGGCATGTCAGAGGCGGGCACAGTGGTCGACGTTATTCGTCCCCAGCACCGCCCTGGCAAACTTCTGCATGACGTAGTTATCCTCGTTGGTGGCCCGCGCGGAGGTTATCATCGCCGCCTCGTCGCCGTGATACTTGCCCAGCTTTTCGGCAACCAGTGAAAGGGCTTCTTCCCAGGAAGCTTCCACCAGGATGCCGTTCTTCCTGATAAGGGGAGTGGTCAGGCGGTCTTTATGGTTGACGAATTCGGCAATGCCGAATCGCCCTTTAACGCAGAGTCGACCCTGGTTGGCAGGCCCCTCGGGGTCGCCGCGGACACCGGTAATCTTATTATCTTTAACGCCCAGGTACATGGAACAGCCCACGCCGCAATAGGCGCAAACGGTCTTGACCTCTTTGTCCGGTCGTGTAATTTCCTTGGGCTTCATCGCGCCCACGGGACAGCGCACCATGCACTCGCCGCAGGAGCGGCAAATCGAGTCCATTAACGATTTATCGCCGAAGGTGGCGACCTTGACATCATAGCCGCGGTTGGCCATATCGATAGCGCCGACGCCCGTTATCTCCTGGCAGGCGCGCACACAGCGGGAGCAAAGGATGCAACGATTGCGGTCGAGGTCGAAGAAGGGATTGCTGGTATCGATATCTCGCGGCTTGGTGTCCCGGGGGATACTTAGTTCGTGCACGCCCAGGTAATCGACGACTTCCTGGAGTTCGCAGTTCTGGTTGGAGGGGCAGGTTACACAGCGGTCGGTAACATTAACCTGGCGCAGGCAGATATCATTAGGCCCGCAGCGCTCCCGGCGGTGGCACACCAGGCATTCGCAGGGATGGGTGCTTAATATAAGCTCCAGGGAGGAGCGCCGCACCTCGTTGATAGCGGCCGACTCCGTAGTTACGACCATGCCTTCCGTGGCTGGGGTGGTGCAGGCGGTAGGCAGGCCGCGCATTTTCTCAATCTCAACTACGCAGAGGCGGCAGCCGCCATACGGTTCGAGGTCGGGGTAATAGCACAGGGTGGGGATATAGATATCAGCCCGGCGGGCCGCTTCCAGCACCGTCGTCCCCTCCGGGACCTCTATTTTCACCCCGTTGATAGACAGCGTGATTGTTTTCAGCGTCTTCTCACCCGCCACAGCCGTATCGGTTGTCGTCATCGGTTGCCTCCGGATAGTACTCTGCGGAAACACTAATGGAATCGCCGGCGGTGATGCCCGGCTGTTTTTCCCTTTATTATTAACATCTGGGAGCTATAATTGCAAGCGCAGATATTGAAATAATGCAGGAAACAGCCGCCGCGCCGGTTTTCCAGGTTGTTATCGGGCGGAAAACACCGGCATTGAAGGCAAAAAACGGGAGAAACCAGGTGCCGTCCGGGGTTGAAAAGACTCTCTAAAGCTCCAGCAGCATGCCTTCATAAGCAACATCGATAGGGATAGACAGGTGTTCTCCTACTAAGGCGAGTCCCTCTCTGATTTCAGTCTCATGGGAGGCATCAATGTGGATGGCAACTACCCGTGGCAGATAGCCTTTAATATCGCGGAAACTGATTAATTCGCGCTCGAGGAGGCGGGGAGTAAGATGGCCCGTCTTGACGACGAAATCCTCATGGCCATCGGGCATGGTAACATCAATCATCAGCAGTTGCGGGGATATATGCCGCCAGCATTCTGCCAGGTCAGGGCCGGTATCGCCGGTGTAAAAAATAGCAATGCCGTGAGTATCGCTGATTTGATAACCCACGGACGCCGCTGCGTGGCGCACGGGGACGGGGAGGATGGTAAAGCCGTTAATCCATTGTTCTTCATAAGGCTCGACGGGCATAAAACGAACGATAGGCTGCCCTTCCGGTATTTTCTGAAATTCAGGATAAATCAGCGCGTTTAGCAGGTGGGTCCGTATAACCTCGTTGACGACGGCCATGGCGTAGATATTGAGATGTACGCCGGCGTTGTAGAAGTTATAAGCCATGGTGGGGATGTCGCGGACATGGTCCATGTGGTGGTGGGTTAGTATGACCGCCTCGATATCCCGCTGCTCGCTGATGGAAAGATGGGCGGTCAGGCCGCCGGCTTCAACGGCTAGCTTGTCGTCGATTATAAAGGTAACACAACTGCTGCTGGACGATTCAGAGTTATGCGCGCCGAGTATACGGATATTCATATCTTTCCCCGCTTGAAGATTAATTCAAGCTGTTTTTACCAGTCACCCGGTTATTATCCTTAATGTTAATTTCGTTCGCCGTTGAGTCGCACTCCGGCAGCAAAGGCTTTTAACGCCTTGGGGCAAAACTGCGTGCCGGCGTTTTGATTGAGTTCTTTGATGGCTTTTTCAAGGGATAAAGCGCCGCGGTATGAAGAATCTATAGTCATGGCGTCAAAAGCGTCCGCTATAGCAATCAGACGGGCGCCCATGGGGATGTCCTCACCCTTCAACCCGTCCGGATACCCCGTGCCGTCATATTTTTCGTGGTGATAGAGGACAAATTCACTGGCTTTTTCCAGGAATGGAATCTCCCTCAAGAGCTCGGCTCCTATTACCGGGTGGGCGCGCATTATCTCCCACTCTCCCGGTGTCAGGGGGCCCGGTTTACTCAATATGCTGGAGTCGATGGCAATTTTTCCTATGTCATGCAAGACAGCGGCGTATTCCAGGTTCTCCATTTCTTCCGGGGAGAAATAAAGCGCCGCCCCGGCCTTTAATGAGTATTCCATTACCCTTTGAGAATGCCCGCGCATGTGGCTGTCTTTGGAATCGATAGCCGCCGCCAGGGCCGTAACCGTATTTTTATAGGCGTCCAGCACCGTCTGGTGGAGATTGGTATTTTCAATGGCCATAGCGGCGGTGTTGGCTACGGAAACAACCGACTCCATATCCTCTTCGCCGAAAATGCTGCCGTCGCGCTTGTTGAGCACCTCAAGAACTCCGAGAATCTTACGGTGGACGGTTAGAGGAGCGCAGACCAGAGACCTGGTGTTGAAGCCGGTAGTATCATCGATAATTTTATGGAAATTGGTGCTCCGCTTGACATCATTTACGATTAGCGGCTTGCCCGTGCGGACCACCTGCCCGGCGATACCGTATTGAGTATTCAGTTTCACCTGGCGCAGCGCCCTGCCTACCGGGCCGGAGGCTACCTCAAAGTAAAGGTCATGGTCATTGTTTCTGAGCAAAAGTATCGAGGCCGCCTCGGCATTGAGCATGTGCTGGGTCATGGTGATAATCTGTTCCAGCATGTCCATGAGGCGTGACTTTTTATTAGCTTCGTATAGCTTTTCAAGCTTCGCTAGATTGTTCTGCTCTACGCCGCCGGCAGGCATTTTCCCGATTATTTTTTCAAGGCTATCAACCATCTCATTGTCCTCATTCATTAAAGTATGGTTTATATCATACAGCTACTGCATTTGCCATGGTATTTTCAACACTGCGGAATTGCATCTTTTGTTTTTCCGTTAATTTGTTAAATTCTTCTTTTACCACCCAAATCATCTCGTTGTCACCGACGCCGCGGATAGACACATATTTAGGCACAAAAAGCTGCGCATACTGGGGAGATAGAGCCTCCTGGACCGGAAAGCCCCGGTGGGGAAAACAAAAAGTCAATGGGGAAAGATTGGACAGCCTGGACGCGCTGTTGATACAATGCCCGATATAATCGTTGCCGTTGCCGATACTGAAAACCTTGCCTCTGGCCATGCCGCAGCGGAGAATACTCGGCGGCTTGTTGACGGACATTTTAATCTGGGGATAGAAATCCCCCTGGTAGGCGTAGCAGATCTTGTAGAGAGTGGCGGCCAGGCGGCAAATCTGCTCGTCATTCATCCTCTGCGCGTTCCACACGACGAGCAGCCCGTCTCCCAGGAATTTCACGAGTATAGGAAGCTCCGCCCAGAAACGGGAGCTGTCGCCCTCGTCATCGGTGAGACCGTAGACTACGCTATTGAAAAACCAGTCGTAATAGCTGTTGAGAAATGAAGGTATAGCCAGGTAGGCGTCCACCTGGTTGCAGAAGTTGGTAAAACCGGACAGGTCGAAGACCGCCGCAACGGCTTCCTTTTCCTGGCAGGGTGTTTTTAAATCGCCCAGGTGGAGTATCGATGAATTAAATTTGTCAAAGATATCGGCATTAACTATCGTCAGCCCGTTGGACTGCTCCTGGGCAAAGCCCCCTGCGGAACTTGTACGCCTGACACGTCTGATTATCCTGCGTTTCATCATTTCACTTTTCCTTGCAGAGTTATGCAAATACATCTTATGCATAAAAATATAAACAAAACATAAACACGGCTGGTCTCATTCTAAATACTTTATGAACATCAGGCACAGGGTGTTTAGTTCGTAAAGCACCTGACCTCGTGAATCTGTTGACGGTATGAATAATGCGGGATAATCACCGGTAAATCCGTTATTAACGAAAATGTAACCTTTCCGTAATCCATTCGTAATATTTGCCCTTTAAAATGAAAACGTATGGGGTTAAAAAGCGAAGAAAATTAACCCCGGTATTTATAAAGACCTTAACAGGAGGGAGCAATGACTAAAAGAAGTAAAGAAGAGGCAACGGAATATATCCTGAAGATGGCCAAGGAGCATGACGTCAAGTTCGTCTGGCTATGGTTTACGGACATACTTGGCATCCTGAAAAGCTTTGCCATTACCGTTGAAGAACTTCAAGGGGCAATGGAGGAGGGGATGGGCTTTGACGGCTCTTCGATTGAAGGTTTCGCCCGTATCGACGAGAGCGACATGGTAGCCATGCCTGACCCGGATACATGGCAATTATTACCATGGAGTCCACCCGACCACCGCGCCACCGCCCGCATGTTCTGCGACATCTTGAAACCGGGCGGCGAGCCTTTCGAGGGCGACCCTAGGTATATCCTGAAGAGGAACCTGAAAAAGGCCGCCGACCTGGGGTATACGTTTTACGTAGGCCCGGAACTGGAATTTTTCTACTTCAAAGACTCTGAGGGAACTGAATTCCTCGACCATGGCGGCTACTTCGACCTGACCACGCACGATGCCGCCATAGAGTTACGCCGTGAGACCGTTATCCAGCTGGAAAAATTGGGTATCGGGGTAGAATACTCACACCATGAGGTCGCTCACAGCCAGCATGAAATCGATATGAGATATACGGACGCCCTGACCATGGCGGACAACGTCATGACCTACCGCCTGGTGGTAAAAGAAGTGGCGATGAAAAACGGCGTTTACGCTACCTTCATGCCCAAGCCGGTCTTCGGCATCAACGGCAGCGGCATGCACGTCCACCAGTCTTTGTTCAAGGGTGAACGCAACTCTTTCTTCGACGCCAAAGACTCCTATCACCTTTCTAAAGACGCCAAATGTTATATCGCCGGGCTGCTAAAGCACGCCCCTGATATTACCGCCGTCTGCAACCAGTGGGTCAACTCCTACAAGCGACTGGTTCCGGGCTATGAAGCCCCGGTGTATCTCTCCTGGGCCAGGCGGAACAGGTCTGACCTCATCCGGGTGCCGGAATACCGGCCGGGCCGCGAAAAAGCCACCCGCATTGAATTCAGGTCGCCCGATCCCGCCGCCAATCCCTACCTCTGCTTCAGCGTGATGCTGGCCGCCGGACTTGATGGTATTAAAAACAATCTTCAGATCCCCGCTCCTATCGAGGAAAACGTCTACGAAATGACCGCCGAAGAAAGGAAAGAACGCAACATCGGCATGCTCCCGGGCAGTCTGACGGAGGCCATAGCGCTAACCGAGGCCAGCACGCTGGTGCGGGAAGCCCTCGGCGAGCACCTTTTTGAATCCTTCATTCAGAATAAAAAACGGGAGTGGGACGAATACCGCACCCAGGTGACCGAATTCGAACTTAAAAACCTCCTGCCGATAATGTAGAGCAGGAGTTCAGATACAAAATATTAGAGGGGGCTTTTAATATAGCCCCCTCCATTTTTCAACAAAATCGATACTGTTATTGCTACTTTTTCTTAACGTAAACCTTAATTTCCCCGCCACTCTCCTCCGCGCCCAGGAACTCATTGCCTGTGGTCTGCGCCCATGCCGGCATGTCCTGTTTAATGCCTTTATCGTCGGCCACTACTTCCAGCACCTCGCCGGTCTTGAGCTCCTTCATTTTCTGTGCGGTCTTAATAATTGGCACGGGACAATACAGGCCCATGCAGTCTATAGTATAGTCTGCTTTCATCTTTGGCTCCTTCTCACTAAATAAACAGGTTTATCTTCGACTGTCGGGCTTCGTTGATGAAAAAGGCGGCGCCGGCCATGCTGCCAACCCCTTCACAGAAATCTTCTTCCTCCAGCCCCATCAACCCGCAGGATGTAGAGCAGGGTATCATTTTAACACCCAGGTCCTTTGCTACTATAATAAACTCGTCGATAGGGAGCAGTGCATGCTGTTGCATGAGTTTCTTCATCATTCCCGTCCCCAAACCGAACATATGCAACTTTGATAGCTTTAATCGCTTCGGGCCGCCCCGGTTCATAAAGTTGAGCATCTTTTTCATGAATCCCTTGCCGCCGGAAACACCTTTATCCTTTTTAAGGATATTCAGTCCCCAGAAGGTGAAAAACATGCTGACCTCCATGCCCATGCTGGCGCCGGTCGTGGCTATCATAAAAGCCGCCAGGGCTTTATCCAGTTCTCCGCTGAAAACAACGATGGTCATCTTTTCTTTTTCTGCAACTTTTTCCTGCTCTGCCATTTTTCTATCCTCCTTGTATCGCGGCTTCTTTCATATCCGCGCCGCAGCTGGGGCATTTTTCTTTACCGACTGGTACTGACATCCCGCACTTTGGGCAGCGTATCGTTTTTAAACTGCAGGCTTCACAATAAGGAAAAGCCGCCTCGGCGATTTCTTCATCACAGTACGGACAGAAACGCTTCTTTTCGGTTGTCTGTTCTTTACCGGCCATGGTTATTTACCTCCCGTTTTCTGTTTCTTCTGGTAGTCCTTGATGGCCTCGTGCAGGGCCTGGGCGCCCAGGTTGGAGCAGTGCAGCTTGTTCTTGGGCAGCCCCTCCAGCTTGTCCGCCACCGACGCCGGCGTAAGCTTCATCGCTTCTTCCAGCGTCATGCCCTTGGCCATCTCGCTGACCATGCTGGAGACGGCGATAGCCGCCCCGCACCCGAAGGTCTTGAATTTGACGTCTTCCAGTTTATTGTCCTTGACCTTGATATAAAAGGTCATCATATCCCCGCAGACAGGATTGCCTTCCTCACCCACCCCGTCCGCGTCTTTGATTTCACCCACGTTGCGCGGGTTCATGAAGTGGTCCATTACTTTTTCGTTGTATACCGGCATTTTACTTGCCTCCTTTGCCAGTCTTTACAAACTTTGCATACAAAGGCGACATCTGCCGCAGTCGGTCGACGACGGGCGGCATAGTCTCCAGGACATAATCGATATCTTTTTTAGCGGTATCCAGTCCCAGTGTGAAGAGCACCGAGCCCTGCGCAATCTCGTGGGAAAGCCCGATAGAGAGCAGGACATGGGAAGCCTTGAGCGCCCGCGAGGTGCATGCCGAGCCGCTGGAAACGGCGATGCCCTTGCTGTTGAGCAGCATTAGCATGGCCTCCCCCTCGATGAATTCCACGCAGAAGCTGGCGTGTCCGGGCAGCCGGTTTTGCGGGTGGCCGGTGACCACCACGTTCTTTATCTTCGAAGGCAGCCCTTTGAGCAGACTATCGCGCAGGGGGGTGAGTTTCTTTATCCGGGACTGTATTTGCGCCGCGGCTAGTTCCGCCGCTTTGCCCAGGCCGATAATGCCCGGTACGTTCTCGGTGCCGCCCCGCCGCCCGTCTTCCTGTATGCCTCCGTCTAAAAGCGGTATTATCCTTACGCCCTTCCTCACCCATAAAGCTCCGGCGCCCTTTGGACCGTAGAACTGGCTGCCGGCCAGGCTTAAAGCGTCCACCTCCAGCTCGTTAACGTTGACGGGTATCGTGCCCGCCGTGGCCACGGCGTCGGTATGGAAGGGTATCTTAAGCTCTTTCGTTATTTTGGCTATTTCTTTAATCGGCTCTATGGTGCCGATTTCACCGTTGGCGTGCATGATGGAGACCAGCACCGTATCTTTTTTGATGCTTTTCTTCACATCCGCGGGGTCGACGATGCCGTTTTTGTCCACCGGCACCTCGGTCACTTTAAAGCCCCACTTTTCCAGCGTCCTCGCCGAGTGCAAAACAGAGAAATGCTCTATCGCGGAAACGACTACATGCTTGCCCTGGGTCTGCCGGGCTAAAGCCAGTCCCTTAACGGCGAGATTATTACTTTCCGTGCCGCCGCTGGTGAAAATAATCTCTTCCGGGTCAGCCCCGATAAGCCCCGCCACCTTTTCCCGCGCCTCGTCTACCGCCATCCGCGCCGCATCTCCCCAGTCGTGCAGCGACTGCGGGTTGCCGTAGACCTCACCCAGGAAAGGCAGCATTGCCTCTTTAACCTCGGGTAGAACGGGCGTGCCGGCGGTGTTGTCCAGGTATACTTTAGTCATTCCCGCCTCCTTGTCAAAAGAAAGGCACCGTTGCGCCTTTAATCTTACTCATTATCAGCATAATATTCAATAGTTAATGTTTAAAGGACTTTTATCTCATTTAAGGAGGTTCACCTCGGCTAAGCCCCCTTAAAATATATTCCCCCT
>Ga0154649_1091_pt3 | contig 10661 bp, 7 predicted proteins | sample Rifle2008BG13ft_FD_116078 | JGI IMG/M metagenome (GOLD analysis project Ga0154649, IMG submission 116078) | Chloroflexi bacterium RBG_13_51_18
CGCTGGGGGTAAAGATAGAGCTAAGTCCCGACAGCGTAGCCGAATGCATCGAAAAGGTCGGCATAGGATTTATGTTTGCGCAGGCGTTTCATCCGTCGATGAAATATGCCGCGCCGGTACGCCGAGAGATAGGTATACGCACCGTCTTTAATATCCTGGGTCCCTTGACTAATCCGGCGGGGGTAGAACACATGCTGCTCGGCGTGCCCAGCGAGGAGGTAGGGAAAAAGATAGCGGCCGTCCTGCACCGGCTGGGCATAAAGCACGCGCTGGTGGTGCACGGCAAGGACGGACTGGACGAGATATCGATAAGCGATAAATCGGTGATATGGGACGTCACCAAGGAAAAGCTATCCTCCCCATATGAAGTATCGCCGAAGAGCTTCGGATTCGATAAAGCGGCCAGAGAGAACATCAAGGGCGGCACGCCGCAAGAAAACGCGGCAACTTTACTATGCATCCTGGACGGGGAAAAAGGAGTCCCGCGTAATATCGTGGTGATGAACGCCGCGGCAGCACTTATTGCAGGAGATACCGCATCCGACCTGAAAAAAGCGGTCAAACTTGCCGAGGAAAGCATCGACAGCGGGAAGGCCAAAGAAAAACTCGAAAGACTGATTAAATTAAGCCAGGCGTTGAAATAACATGGCAGACACAATATTAGATAGAATAGTAGCCGACAAGAAAAAGGAAGTAGAACGGGAGAAAAAGAAAACCCCCATTTCTCTATTAGAGGAACGCGCCGGACAGTGGAAACCACTGGATTTTGCGGGGGCGGTGAGGGGCAAAGGGCTGAAGCTGATTGCCGAGGTGAAAAAGGCATCGCCTTCAAGGGGAGTATTGTGCGATGATTTCAGGCCGGTGGAGATAGCAAAAGAATACGAGCGGAGCGGGGCATCGGCAATATCAGTGCTAACGGAGGTCAAGTACTTCCAGGGAAGTCTGGATTACCTGGCGGCAATAAGAAAAGAAGTGAAGGTCCCCCTGTTACGTAAAGACTTCATATTCGACGAGTGGCAGATATACGAGTCTGCAGCCCACGGGGCAGACGCGATACTATTGATAACAGCACTGTTAGAAAAAGAAACACTCGAAGCATTTTTAAAACTAGGGGAGAGCCTGAAGCTGGACTGCCTGGTAGAGGTACATGACGAAGACGAGCTATTTAAGGCGATGCTGGCCGGAGCTAAGATAATCGGCATTAACAATAGAGATTTGAATACTTTTAAGACGGACACCAATACGACGCGACGGTTAAGAATGCTGATACCATCAGATATCATAGTCGTCAGTGAAAGCGGCATCAACAGTAGAGATGATATAAAAATAATGATAGAATGCAAGGTCGATGCCGTGCTGGTAGGCGAAGCGCTGGTGACAGCCAAGGACATACCAGCTAAAATGAAGGAACTGATGGGATGACCTTTATAAAAATATGCGGCATTAAAACCGAAGATGACGCCCTGGCGGCAGCCGAAGCCGGCGCCGACTTTATCGGAATAGTTTTTGCCACCAGTCAGCGACAGGTCATGCCGGAACAGGCGGTAAAAATCACCACAGCGCTAAAGAAAAATAAAACAAAAGCAAAGTCGGTTGGAGTTTTCGTCAACGAACCTATGCCGACGGTAAGAAAAATCGCCGATACATGCCACCTCGACTGGGTGCAGTTAAGCGGTGATGAAAGCTGGGAATACTGCGTCGAGCTGGCGCGTCCTTTCATCAAGGCAATCAAATTAAACAGCAACGAGCAGGTGGAGTCGGTAAAGCGGCAGATAAATAAAGGCGAAAAGACGGCGGTAGAACGGAAACACCTGATCCTGCTCGATACCGCGGCGCAAGATAGATACGGCGGGACGGGCACAACATTCGACTGGAATTTAGCCAAACCGCTAGCGGAGAAATATCAGGTGATAATCGCCGGGGGACTGAATCCGGGGAACGTGGGGAGGGCGATAAAGATAATCAAACCCTGGGGAGTGGATGTATCATCCGGGGTGGAAACAAAGGGCATAAAAGACATGAAGAAAGTAGTCAAATTCATCGAAGCGGTGAGGGAAGCCGATGCAGTCCAGACCGGATAACAGCGGATACTTCGGAAAATACGGCGGCAAGTTCGTGCCGGAAACGCTAATGCCGGCGTTGAGCGAACTGGAACGTGCTTATTCTGAAGCTATCGTCGACCCTAAATTCCAGAACGAGTTCAATCTGCTATGCACGGACTATATCGGGAGGCCGACGCCGCTGTATTACGCGGCACAGCTAACCGCGAAGGCAGGCGGGGCGACAATTTTACTCAAGCGGGAAGACCTGGCGCATACCGGCGCGCATAAAATCAACAACGCGCTGGGACAGGGACTGCTGGCTAAGCGGATGGGCAAGAAACGGATTATTGCCGAGACAGGGGCGGGGCAGCACGGGGTGGCAGTAGCGACCGTCTGCGCCATGCTGGGACTGGAATGCATTATTTATATGGGCGAGGAAGATATACACCGTCAGGCGTCCAATGTAAACCGCATGGAACTGACGGGGGCTAAAGTCATACCGGTAACATCGGGGAGCCGAACGCTCAAGGACGCCATCAATGAGGCGATACGCGACTGGGTAAGCAACGTCCAGAATACCCATTACCTGCTGGGGTCGGTAGTGGGACCGCACCCCTACCCGATGATAGTCCGCGACTTCCAGTCGATTATCGGACAGGAAGCCAGGCAGCAGGTGCAGGCGATATACGGTCGATTGCCGGACTACCTGGTGGCGTGCGTGGGCGGGGGCAGCAACAGCATCGGTCTTTTCCACCCGTTTTACGATGATAAAAAGGTCAAGTTTATCGGGGTGGAGGCGGGAGGCAAGGGACTAAAGAGCGGCAAGCACTCGGCGACCCTAGCCACCGGTAAAGTAGGCGTGTTGCACGGAACGAAGTCCTATCTGATGGAGGACGAGCACGGGCAGATAGAAGAGACGCACAGCATCGCGCCGGGGCTGGACTACCCTGGGGTTGGACCGGAGCACAGTTTTTATAAAGACAGCGGGAGAGCGACCTATGTTACGGTCAGCGACGAACAGGCACTGGAGGGGTTCAAAATGCTTTGCGACACCGAGGGCATCATCCCGGCATTAGAGTCAGCCCATGCAATATATTACGCCGCTAAAATGGCTAAAGACCTGGTAAAGGACAGACTGATTATCGTTAATTTATCGGGGCGGGGGGATAAAGACCTGGATATCGTTACCAAAGCCTTGGGGATGAGAAAATGAGCCGGATTGCAGATGTATTTAAGCCGGGCTATAAGGCGCTGATTGCTTATATTACGGCGGGCTACCCCGGCCAAAAAGCTACCATTGATATAGCCCAGACGCTGGCGGATGGCGGCTGCGACATCATCGAGCTTGGGATACCGTTTTCCGACCCGCTGGCGGACGGAGCGACGATTCAGAAAGCCAGTTACGAGGCCTTAAAACAAGGCGTTACGCCGGATACGTGCCTGGAGATGGCCAGTGAAATCAGGAAAAACATAGCGACGCCGCTGGTCTTTATGACCTATTACAATCCAGTGCTTAACTACGGCCTGAATACTTTTTGTAAGAAATGCGTTAAAGCTGGAATAGATGGACTGATAGTCCCCGATCTGCCGCCGGAAGAGGGACTGGAACTGGAGACAATCACGCGAAAGAACGGCCTCGACCTTATATATCTGCTGGCACCGACGAGCACGGATAACAGAATCAACATCGTGGCATCAAGTTCGCGGGGATTTATCTACCTGGTATCTCTGACCGGGGTAACCGGGGCCAGGGACACGCTATCGCCGGATTTAGCAAGATTCGTGGAAAGGGTGAGAGAGAAAACGAACCTGCCGCTTTGCGTGGGGTTCGGGATATCCAAAGCAGAGCACGCCAGGCAGGCGGCGTCTTTAGCGGACGGGGTCATCATCGGCAGCCGATTAATCCAGCTAATAGAAGAGGATGCAACACTGGCATCGCTAAAGCAATTTATATACGATATACGCGAAGAACTGGATATGCGAAAAACACCGGGAGGTATCGATTAGGTATTGCCTAACCGTTTAATATATAATAGAAACCTATAAGGAGGAGAAATGGAAAGAACAAAATTCATTTTAGAAGAAAAACAAATGCCGACCCGCTGGTATAACATCCAAGCGGACCTGCCAAAACCGCTGCCGCCCTATCTGCATCCGGGCACCAAGCAACCGCTCGGCCCGGCCGACCTGGCTCCCCTGTTCGCGATGGAACTGATAAAGCAGGAAATGAGCCAGGAACGATACATCGATATCCCTGAAGAAGTGCAGGAGATTTACCGCCTGTGGAGGCCTACTAATTTATTCCGGGCACATCGCCTGGAAAAGTACCTGGACACACCGGCCAAAATATATTACAAATACGAGGGAACCAGCCCTCCCGGCAGCCATAAACCTAATACGGCGGTAGCCCAGGCATATTACAATAAAAAGGAAGGCATAAAACGCATCGCGACGGAGACAGGGGCGGGGCAGTGGGGAAGTTCGCTGGCATTTGCCTGCAACCTCTTCGGGCTAGAGTGCAAGGTATACATGGTAAAAGTGAGTTATAACCAGAAACCCTACCGCCGCATCATGATGGAGACCTGGGGCGCTAAGTGCGTGCCAAGTCCAAGCCCAGATACCAAAGCCGGGCGCGATATGCTGGCAAAAGACCCCAATTGTCCCGGCAGCCTCGGCTTAGCGATCAGCGAAGCTGTTGAAGATGCTGTCACCCGCGAGGATACGCATTACTCGCTGGGCAGCGTACTGAACCACGTGCTGATGCACCAGACCATTATCGGGCAGGAAGCCATGAAACAGATGGAGATGGCGGGGCATTACCCGGATATTCTCATCGGGTGCGTGGGGGGCGGCTCCAATTTCGCCGGCATGTTCCTGCCTTTCGCCAAGGACAAAATAAGCGGCAAGAAGAAGAACCTGCGTATCATCAACGTTGAGCCAGACAGCTGCCCGACGCTGACCAAGGGGCTTTACGCTTATGACTACGGCGATGTTGCCGGTATGGCGCCCATCGCCAAGATGTTCACGCTGGGTCACACCTTCATGCCACCACCCGTCCATGCGGGAGGTTTACGCTACCACGGCATGGCGCCGCTAATCTGCCACCTGCACAAGCTCGGCTACGTAGAAGCCCAGTCAGTGCCGCAGCTGGCGACTTTCGAAGCAGGAGTCACTTTTGCCCGCACCGAGGGCATCATCAGCGCGCCGGAGACCAATCACGCTATCCGCGTAGCTATCGATGAAGCCCTGAAGTGCAAAGAGTCGGGCGAGTCCAAGGTCATCCTGTTTAACCACAGCGGCCACGGTCATTTCGACATGGGCGCTTACGAGGCATACCTTAGCGGCAAACTGCAAGACTATGCATATCCAGAAGACATGGTCAAGGAAGCATTAAAATCGCTGCCCGAAGTACCAGCCGAATTCAAATAGCACGATGTAATCATACAGTTTAAGCCCCCTCTCAAATACAGGGAGGGGGCTTTTTTATTGCCTTACCCCTCCAGATAGAACAACAACATTCACAATATCTTAACAATTTCTTTGTATGATATAATCAAAATGAGAGGGAAGGTGATATGAGAAGACAGTATTTTAAGCCTTTAATTTTTACCATTATTGCTGTAATAACACTGGGAGCTACACTCCTGACAGGGTGTGTAACCATTACGGATAATCCCAACCCAACCGACGCAGCTACAACACCCATAGCAACAAGCCCTATTAATGCTTCATGGACGCCGCCGGTTTTGAACGGAACTACAACACAATTGCCCAGCATCGCCGACGTGGTAGCGCTGGTTAAACCATCGGTAGTGGCTATCAATACCGAGGTCACCTCCTACGACTTCTTCAACCGACCTTATACACAGCAGGGGGCCGGTTCCGGGTGGGTGATAGACGCCAACGGTATTATAGTAACGAATAACCATGTAGTGGAAGGCGCCAAGACCATCACCGTGACTACCGATAAGGGAGACACTTACAGCGCAGATATAAATTCCGTTTTTACCGACCCGCTCAACGACCTGGCGATAATCAAGATAAACGCCACCGGCCTGCCCGCTTTAAAGAGAGGCACAGCGGCCAATATGCGCATCGGCGACTGGGTAATAGCCATCGGCAACGCGCTGGGACAGGGAATCAGGGCGACCGAAGGTATAGTAAGCCGGCAGGGAGTCTCCTTACAGGTAGACCTGAACCAAACGCTTTATGACCTTATCGAGACGAGCGCCGCTATAAACCCGGGCAACAGCGGCGGTCCGCTGGTCAACCTGGCCGGAGAAGTAATCGGCATCACGAGCGCTAAAATCGCCAGCGTCGGTGTGGAAGGCATGGGGTACGCTATCAGCATCGATACCGCCACGCCGATAATCGAGGAACTGGTAACCAAGGGATACGTGACCCGGCCGTGGCTGGGGGTAGGGTTATATACGGTCGACCAGGTGGCAATAGCCCAGCTGGACCTCAAAGTAGAAGAAGGCGTGCTGGTGACACAGGTGGTTGCCGACAGCCCGGCTGATAAGGCGGGGCTAAAAAGATGGGATGTCATCGTAAGCATCGGCGGGGAGGATGTAACCAATATCGACGAACTGACGCGGGTGCTGAACGCGGCGACAATAGGCGAACCGCTGGAAATAAAATACTGGCGGGGTGACACAGAATACATCACCAGCGTAACACCCGTCGAGAGTCCGCGCCCTTAACCTACTTTACTTTCTTGATTCCCAGGGAAAGGCTATAACCGCTTACCTTGTGCTCTTCCTGAAGGTCAACGTCTTCAGGAATGCTTTCCTCAATATCGTCTGCGAGGGTTTCCTGCCTAATATAGTCGGCAAAACCGGAGATAGACTGGACGAAATAGGCATCTCCCTCGTAATACATAAGGATATGGTCGGCGATTTCATAGCCGGCGGTGCGGCGCATCGTCTGTAAACGATGAACGATTTCACGAGCCATGCCTTCCGCCTGAAGCTCAACCGTGATATAGGTCGATATTGCCACGCAGCTGCCCGCCTCGCTGACAACCGAGTAGTTAGCCACTTCCATGCCGGAAACCCTGTCGACGGTATCGGTCTTCAACTCTTTGACGTTAAGCTCTTCCAGGATGAGAGGCGAAACTCTTTCCAGGGCACCGGCTTCATAATCGGAGGCGACGCCTACATAGACGGTCTCCAGGGGCTGGCGGACTTTAACGCCGGCCTTGCTCCGCGCCGAGCGACCCATGCTGCAGACTTTCATCGCCAGACGGTTATCGTCGACCAGCTGCTTATCTATTTTCGATTCATCCGAGGTCGGGAATCCAGCCAGGTGAACGCTTTCCACCGCATCCGGGAACACCGAAAGCACCAGATTTTGATAAAGTTCCTCGGCGATGAAGGGAGTAAAGGGAGCCAGCAACCTGGTCATTGTCTCCAGGCAGTAATATAGCGTATTGTAGGCCGAGAGTTTATCATCATCATTTTCACTTTTCCAGAAACGACGCCGACTGCGCCGGACGTACCAGTTGGAAAGACCATCGACAAAAGTCTCTATCTTGCGGCCGGCTTCAGTGGGATTATATTCGTCTAAAGCGGCATCAACATCAGCGATAAGCTGGTTGAGTTCGGAGAGAATCCATTTATCCAGTTCGGCAGAGGGAGGAGGGAAAGGTCCGGCCGCGGGTCTATATTTATCAATATTGGCGTACATGACGAAAAAGGAATAAACATTCCAGAGCGTCGAAAGAAAGCGGCGGGAGACTTCATCCACCTGTTTGACATCAAACTGGCGGGGATTGCCGGGGGCCGAGGCAGTATAAAGATACCAGCGTAAAGCGTCAGCACCGTACTTTGCAACAACCTCCTCCGGTCGGACAACATTACCCTTACGTTTGCTCATCTTTTCGCCTTTAGCATCGAGGATGTGGCCCAGGCAGATAACGTTTTTATAACAGGGGCGGTCGAACAAGAGGGTGGAGATAGCATGGAGACTATAGAACCAGCCGCGTGTCTGGTCGACAGCTTCACAGATTAAATCGGCCTGTTTCAAGCGAGTATCGAAAAGCTCCCTGTTCTCAAAAGGATAATGAAGTTGACTAACGGGCATAGCACCGGAATCAAACCAGCAGTCGATAACCTCGGGGGCCCGGTGCATTTTACCCTGGCATTTAGAACAGCTAAAGGTAATGGCATCGACATAGGGTCGATGGAGGTCTAAAGTATCCTCGAGACCCGCGATGCCAGGCTTCCCCTTCAATTCTTCCACGCCGCCGACGCACTCGAAAGTACCGCAGGAATCACATCGCCAGACAGGCAGCGGGGTACCCCAGTAGCGTTCCCGTGAGAAAGCCCAGTCGATATTGTTCTGGAGCCAATCGCCGAAACGTCCTTCCTTGATATGCTCCGGGTACCAGTTGATTTCTTCATTGCCGGAGATAAGGCGGTCTTTCATAGCAGTAGTCTTGATATACCAGGCAGTCTTGGCATAATAAAGCAGCGGGGAATCACATCGCCAGCAGAAGGGATAGGTATGGCGGATGGACCCAGAATTCAAAAGCAGGCCGCGTGACTTCAAATCTTCAAGAATAAGAGAATCAGCATCTTTGACGAATTTACCGGAGAAAGCATAGCTGCCGGTGATTTTTCCCTGTAAATTCACCTGCTGAACGAAATCCAAACCCAATTCCTTGCCGGCATCATAGTCGACCTCACCGAAGGCGGGAGCGATATGGACAATGCCGGTGCCTTCTTCCATGGTAACGAAGTCGCCGCTGATGACGGGGTAGGTAAGGTTTTTATCAGCTTTCTGAGCCAGCAATGCACCGCCTTGCTGGAATTTCAACCTGTCTACACCGAAGTCATGGGGGTTAAAGAGAGGTTCATAGCGAATACCCACCAGGTCTTTGCCGGCTATTTTCTTTACTTCGTTATAACTGTCAATCTTAATTGTTGCGGCGAGGCGCGCCGCCAGAACAAGATAATCTGATGCTCCCTTGAGTAAAATGTATTCGGCGTCCGGCGAAACAGCCAGAGCGGTATTGCCGGGCAGTGTCCAGGGGGTAGTCGTCCAGGCAAGGAAAAAGAGTGGCATATCTGAAGGCAAATCCCTTTTAGATTTTTCAACAACTCTGAACTTTATGTAAACCGATGGGTCTTCGGTATTTTCTTTGTAGCCCTGGGAAACTTCATGGGAGCTTAAAGACGTACCGCAGCGGGGGCAGTGGGGGGTAACGCGATAGCCCTGATAGACCAGCTCTTTATCCCACATCTGCTTGATAGCCCACCAGCAGGACTCGATATATTCATTTTTCAGAGTGATATAGGCATTATCAAAGTCGATCCAGTAGCCGACGCGCCGGAAAACATCCTCAAACTCACGGAGGTATTTATAAACACTCTGGCGGCACATTTCATTAAAGCGGTCGATTCCATACTCCTCAATCTGGTTCTTGGAGGAAAAGCCAAGCTGCTTTTCAACTTCCAGTTCCACGGGGAGGCCATGAGTATCCCAGCCGGCGATGCGGGGGGCATAGTAACCCTTCATTACTTTATAGCGCGGTATAACATCCTTAAAAACGGACACAAATACGTGATGGAGCGCCGGGCTGCCATTGACCGTGGCCGGCCCATCATAGAGAATAAAATCAGGCCCACCCTCACGGGCAGCAACACTGCGTTCAAAAATCTTGTTCTTTTGCCATATTGCCAGGATGGCTTCTTCCATTTGAGGGAAGCTGACTCTGCTACTGACTGGTTTAAACATATATTTCTCCCTTAATATAATAAAAAAGCCCCGTCTTAAGGGACGAGACTTTATATTCCCGCGGTACCACCCAATTTTCCCCCGATAAAACGGGAGACACTCTTCAGGGCACCAATAATGCCCTCATCAAGGCTAACGGCTGATAAGACCGTCCTGGCTTACTTACCCCGTTTTGAACAGGGCTTTCAGTGGGAAGCTCGGGAGTGATTTTCAGGTCGAGGAGTATGTCCGCTTACACCCTACCGGACTCGCTGGATACCTTTACCCGGCCCTACTCTTCTCCGTCAAAGCTTTTTACACTTCAGGTTAACATATATATATAAAGAAATCAATAGGCGCGAGTGCACTTTTATCTTGATTGATTTTAGATAATTGCCCCATGCGAGCTAGGTCAGGGCTTTTTTAACAGCAGCCTTGATTTGTTCCCGACCGGGCAGAGCGTATTTTTCCATGGGGGGGCTATACGGTATCGGCACATCCAGGCCGCCGACGCGCCTGGGGGAAGATTTGAGGAGTTTAAAAATGCGTTCATCTTCCACGACAAACGACATAAATTCAGCGGTTGCCCCGCAGGTAATACAGGCTTCATCTACCACTACCAGTCTGCCTGTCTTGGCCACCGAAGCCTTGATAGTTTCTTTATCGAGCGGATTAAGCGTACGAGGGTCGATTACCTCCATGGAGATACCTTCTCCTGCCAATTCTTCAGCTACCGCCAGCGATTCATGCACCATCTTTGCCAGAGCCACTACCGTTACATCACTCCCCTCACGCCTGATTACCGCCTGGCCGAAAGGAATCGTATATTCACCCTCCGGCACTTCACCTTCCATATCGCCCAGCGCCATATGCTCAAAGGAAATAACCGGATTATTATCC
>Ga0154649_1001_pt1 | contig 10649 bp, 8 predicted proteins | sample Rifle2008BG13ft_FD_116078 | JGI IMG/M metagenome (GOLD analysis project Ga0154649, IMG submission 116078) | Chloroflexi bacterium RBG_13_51_18
CGGAGAGAGTCCAGAATCATATACACGCTGGCCACAAAACGGATGGGTACGCGGTAATACCATTGATTTATCGATTCTCATTCAGTCAGCTTCCGTGCCGCCAGCAGTTGTTGAAGAAGCCGCCAACAAGCTTGTTGACGGGGTAAGTGAGGCCGCAGCCCTCTTGGTGGATATGGCGATAGCTCACCCCGGAGCAATAAAAAAGATTTGCGAGGAACTTCGGCAGCAGGATGGAGAGCAAACGCGGAGAATGGCGACGACCATCCTGGCCAATGCGCTGGTATTCCATGAAAGTCTGGCTCGCGGCGAAGGTGATTTGTATAACGTCCGGACGCTTGATGAGCTACGGGGCAAACGGAGCGGCGTCAGCAAAAACGAGATGCTTGAAGATTGGAAAAGGATTCTGAAAGTCAATTACTGGCCGATTTTCGATATTGCCAGGCGTATCCTTGAGGTTATTCCTATAGATACAGCTAGGCCGCTTCTCGACCGGCTGGTCACCACGGCCGGCGAACTTGTAGCCAATCATATGATGCGCTCACATGACTTGACCGGCGCTGTCTTCCAGCGGTTGATTGCCGACCGGAAATTCCTCGCGGCTTATTATACCAATCCGGCTTCGGCGGCGTTGCTGGTCGGACTAGCGATTGATACAGACAAGACACCGGGTAATGGCTCATGGTCGAAGGATAAGGATGTAACGGCCCTGCGCATCGCTGACTTTGCCTGTGGCACCGGCACACTATTGTCAGCTGCTTACCGCCGCATCAGCCAGTTACACGAGGCTTCCGGGGGCGATGCCGAAATGATTCACCCGGATATGATGGCCACGGCGCTCGTCGGCTGTGACGTATTACCGGCGGCCGCCCACCTGACGGCTTCAATGCTGGCCGGGGCTCACCCTACTATTAAATATAAAGGCAGTTCGATTTTGGCGGTCTCGTACGGGCCAAGAGATGGCGGCGGCGTTGCCCTTGGCTCTCTGGATCTGCTGGACCCGCAGCGGGCGTTCGATATCTTAGCTATCACGGCAAAGGCTATTGAAGGAATGGGCGAGAGTGAGAAAGAAGCATGGTCGACTTTGCCTCACGCTTCATTCGATATGGTTATCATGAACCCACCGTTCACACGAGATACTACTGGTAAGGTAGGCGGTAGAGAAGGTACTCCTAATCCTATGTTTGCTGCCTTTGGTACAACTGAAACACAACAGCGTGAGATGGCAAAAGCTATCAAGCGATTACTCCAAAATACAAGCGCGCATGGCAACGCAGGTGAGGCCAGCGCTTTTCTGGTGCTTGCAGACCGAAAGGTGAAAGAGGGCGGAACCCTCGCTATGGTCATGCCGTTAAGCTTGATGTTTGGAGAAGCATGGGAAGCTTCACGGCAGCTATTACGAAAATCCTACAACGACCTCGTTTTGATATCTATCGCAGGCGGTGGTCAACATGATATGTCTTTTTCAGCTGATACGGGCATGGGTGAATGCTTGGTTATCGCCCATAAGTCTAAAGAAGGTAGTTCACGGGCTACATTTGTAGTTTTATACGAGAGGCCATCATCGACAATGACAGGTTCAAGCGCCGCTGTTCAGATACAACAATTGAAACGGGAAAATATCCGCAAACTGGAAGACGGCCCGGTGGGCGGCAGCCTGTTTTATTTCGGAGACGACCCAATAGGTTATGCTATTAATGCACCTCTCCCCGAAAAAGGTCCTTGGAACCTTGCCCGCATCAAGGATGGCGCCCTTGCACAGACAGCATATCAGATAGTTAATAATGGCATCATTTGGCTACCGGGGGTCGTGAAGAGTAGTGCTCTTCCGGTTTCTATTACTTCCATATCCGAAATCGGCAAAATTGGTCCCTACGATTTAGATATTAGTGGTAACACCGCAGATGGTGGAATCAGAGGTCCATTCCAAATTAAAAGTCTGAAATCTAAAGCCGCCCCAACTTACCCGGTATTATGGGCCCATGATGGCAAGCGTGAAAAGTGCTTGGAATTTGAGGCAGACAGCGAGGGTATAATACGCCAGGGATCTAATTCTAACGAAGACAGAGTTGTGCAGGAAAAGGCCGAGCGAATCTGGGGTACAGCCTCATATTGCCATTTCAACCGCAATTTCCAATTCAATAGTCAATCGACTGCGATGCAGTTTACCAATAGAAAGACTATTGGCGGCAGAGCATGGACGTCAATAATATTGCCTAATGTTGACCATGAAAAGGCTCTCGTGCTCTGGGGTAACTCTACTCTGGGGCTCTTACTTCACTGGTGGCATGCAAATAAACAGCAGGCGGGCAGGGGCAATATCGGAGTCTCGGCACTTGAATCGCTTCCGATATTGGATGTCACTAAGCTTTCCAAGGTTGCTCTCTCTAAGGCGGTATCCATATTCGATGACATGAAACACAAAGAGCTGCGGCCGGTCAATGAAATCGCTAAAGACGCTGTACGGGCGGAAATTGACACGCGGCTAGCCACTGAAGTGCTCGGATTCCCGCCGGAATTGGTAGCGCCGGATGGTCCTCTGGCATTGTTGAGACAGAAACTGGCGCTAGAACCATCTATAACGGGGAGTAAGGTAAGCTAAATTAATAGTGCTTAACTCCCACAGATTTTACCGCAATATTCGGACTTTCAAAAAACTTCTTCAAAGGCCCCATTCTACTTATTTGTGACAATTGGTACTCTCACGTAATCATCGGGATGTCCGATTCTCTTGTACTAAAACAATTCTATTGAAAAAGAATTCCTTAAGTCTCTTGCCGCAGACAGGTAATCCTACCTATCACAGGTAATTCATCTGGATCAACGTTCTACTCAAGGGTGGTAACAGATACGAGTGTGCCTAGGCTATACCAATAGGTTATTTTCATAAGTGACTACCTGTCGAATGAGATTTCATGGAAGCGAGGCAGTACATGGCCCAACCCATATATTGGCGTTGGAACTGTAAATAATCATCCTGGTCAGTACGAAAATGCTTGAATACCTGTTCATAGTCAGGATGGGTGGGATTTTCTTCAAGCCAGTTTATCAGTGAATACCAACCATCCGAAATGTACCTATCCCAGTCGTCGTGGCTGGCGCGGATGATATATTCAAGTTCAAAGCCTTCGTCCCGAGTAATGTGTGTCAGTTCCAGTTCTGTGTGGGTAAATGTCTGTTTTTGGGCGTATTCTGGATGTACCTGATTGCTAAGCCAGTGGGTTTCACCGATACCAAGGCGTCCATCCTGATGTACAGCTCGCTTCAGTACCTGGATTGTCTGCTGGTAGCCGCCAAAAATAAACGTTGCCCCAATACATGTTGCAGCATCGAAAGCCCCTTCTTCAAATATGTAATCAGCCCCACTGGAACAAACGATTTCGATTTGGTCCGATAAATCTCTCGAAGTCAGTTTTTGCCTAGCCCTGTCACAGAAATCCTCGGATATATCTATTCCAACACCAGTAATACCGAATTCCTCAGCCCAAAGAGTAAGGGGGCCGGCACAACCACAACCGAAGTCGATGACCCGGTTCCCCTTTTTTAATTTGAGTAGTCTACCAAGTTTAATGATTTTTTCAGACGTGGAAGGGTTTAGTATCTCCATATAGCGGTGTGAGATACTCATAAGGTCAAAAAATTCCATAATTCAAGTCTCCTTCAGGAAATGGTAACTTAATTAAGAAAGGTGTTGCAGGACCTGATGCTAATCTTGCGTTGATAATGTGGTGATGACAGCCCTAAATTGTTTCCCTCATTATAAACATCTTAGACTTCTGCTCAAAAAGAAGCAAGTAGTTCTGGCCACAATATTAACATTGCATAAACATCGGCACGACCACGTGCACCTAAAAGTAATGATGTCCTCCTTTTCTCATTTGAAATCAATATCACAATATGAGTATTTGTAAAATACGCCTTGATTATTAATTACTTCTAATACTTCGAAGCTCCTATTTCCTCCATTTTGCCAGTTACCACGAAGACTACCCGCTCGCAGATGTTAGTAACCCGATCGGCAGCACGTTCCAGGTTGTGGGCCACCCAGATTAGTCGAGTAGCCCGCGTAATCGTCTTCGGGTCTTCAGCCATGAAGGTGAGCAACTCCCTGAAGACCTGGTCATAAAGCTGATCGACCATATCGTCTTCGGTACTGATTTTCTTGGCTGCTTCGGCATCGCGGTTGACAAAGGCATCCAGACTACGGCGCAGCATATCTACGGTCTTTTCCGCCATGCGGGGAATATCAATCAGCGGCTTTAAAGGTGGCTCGTCACCAATCATAATCGCAATTTTTGCTATTCCTTCGGCGTAGTCGCCGATGCGCTCTACTTCGGATACTATATTGAGCACAGCTAAAATGATGCGCAGGTCACTGGCCATGGGCTGCTGGGTTGCGATTATCTCAATGCATTTCTCCTCGATTTCAAACCGTTTCCGATTTACCTTATTATCATCCGCAACTACCTGCTGGGCTAACTCCAGGTCCCGATTCTTCAGGGCATCGATAGAACGGAGTGTGGCTTTACTCACTATGCTGCCCATCGCCAGGACATCATCCTGGATTTCCCTCAGTCTTTTGTGAAAAGTTGTCCTTGTTTCCATGCCGACCTCCTAGAATCTTATCCGAAGCGTCCGGTGATGTAATCCTCTGTGCGTTTATCTTTAGGATTAGTGAAAAGCTGCGCCGTCGGGCCATACTCTACGAGCACCCCGGCGCGGTCCGGCTCCATCATCATAAACGCCGCCGTGTCCGATACTCTGGCCGCCTGCTGCATATTGTGGGTGACGATGATGATAGTGTAGTCCTCGGACAGGCTCCGCATCAAGTCCTCGATTTTCAGCGTGGCTACCGGGTCGAGGGCGCTGCACGGCTCGTCCATTAAAATAACCTCCGGCTCCACCGCCAGCACCCGCGCGATGCAGAGCCTTTGCTGCTGCCCGCCAGAAAGAGCCAGACCGGACTGCCCCAGCTTGTCCTTTACCTCGTCCCAGAGCGCAGCATGGCGCAGGCTTTTTTCTACTATTTCTTCAAGTTCGCCGCGGCTCTTGATGCCGTGTCGTTTCGGGCCGTAAGCCACGTTCTCAAAAACAGACATGGGGAATGGATTGGGTTTCTGGAAGACCATGCCTACCCTTTTCCTTAGCTCGGCTACATCAATCTTGGGGCTATAGATAGGGGTACCGTCAAGTTCTACGTTGCCCTCCAAGCGTGCCCCGTGGATAAGGTCGTTCATGCGGTTGAAAAGACGGAGTAGCGAGGACTTACCGCAGCCCGACGGACCGATGATAGCGGTGATAGAACACGATGGGATGTCCAGCGTGATATTCCTCAAGGCCTGGAATGAGCCATAGTAGAGGTTAACCCCCTCCGCTTTGAGCTTGGTAACGCATTTGTCCGCGGGCCTAGTTGAAATATCCGGCATATTAAGTTTAATATTCATAGCTATTTCCTCTGTCTTGTTTTAATCCTGATGGCCGCCGCCAGAATGTCGAAGGAAAGCACCACGATGAGCAGCACGAGTGCCACGCCCCATATGGTTTCCTTAGGCATATTAGGAATATGCGCGGCTACCGTGTAGAGATGGTAGGGCAAAGCCATAAACTGGTCGAGGGGAGACTGCGGCAGCTTGGGGAGAAGAAAGGCTGCCCCCACCACCAGTATCGGCGCTGTTTCACCGGCGGCGCGGCTTATCGCCAATACTGCCCCGGTGATGATGCCGGGCAGGGATTGGGGTAATACTATATGCCTGACGGTCTGCCATTTGGTCACGCCGATGGCAAGACTGCCCTCCCTGTATTCCCGCGGCACGGACAGTATGGCTTCTCTGGAAGTAGTAATAACCATCGCCAGAGCTTGGGCGGCTAAAGTAAGGCTGGCGGCCAGCAGGGACAGACCGAAGTGAAAAGCCATCACGAACACGCTTAGCCCGAAAAGCCCGAAGACGATGCTAGGTACGCCCGCCAGATTAATAATGGCTAAATTGATGAGCCGGGTCAGCCAGTTGTCCCGGGCGTATTCCGTGAGGTAGATGCCCGCTAGCACCCCTATCGGTAACGCAAAGACCAGGGTGCCGAGCATGAGGTAAAAGGTGCCGATAATAGCTGGTAAAATACCGCCTTCCCGGCCCGCCTGTGATGGAAATTGGACCAGGAAGTCCCAGCTTATGGCGCCGCCACCCTTGACGATAGTATAGATAATAATAAACAGGACGGGAGCTACGGTAATAGCCGTAGCCAGCCCGAGGAAAATAAAGGCGGTGCGCTGGGATATTCGGCGCGAGTTTAGAACTGTCTTTGTCATTTAATCAGTTACCTCGCGAATTTCCTTTTCTGCCGTTCCAGTACTCTTTCGGCGATGATATTCACGGCCAGGGTCAGGATAAACAGGATAAGGCCGACGGCAAACAGGGCTTGGTACTGTAAGCCGCCGCGGACGGCGTTGCCGATGCCGGAGGCAATAGCTGAGGTCATAGTCGTCATAGGGTCGGTGGGCGAGGCCGGCACGGCTAGAGCACCGCCAGCCACCATCAGGACCGTCATCGTCTCGCCGATAGCGCGACCCACCCCCAGCATCACTGCGGCGGCGATGCCGGAGAGGGCGGACGGGATACAGACATGCCATATCGTTTCCCATTTCGTCGCCCCCAGCGCATAAGATGCCTCCTTAAACTCACGGGGAACAGCGTGCATGGCATCCTCGGAGACGCTGACGATAATGGGCAGGCTCATCAGCGATAGCATAATAGCCGCGGTTAGGCCGCACAATCCGGTATTCAGATGAAACAGGCTCTGCACAAAGGGTGACAGCAGCGCTAACCCGATAAATCCCATCATCACCGAAGGTATACCGGCCAGTATTTCGATGATAGGTTTCACTATATCATTGACTTTGGGGGGCGCTACTTCGGATAAATAGGCAGCGCAGGCTACGCCGATAGGCACCGCTACCACCGTAGAAATAAGCGTAATCATTAAAGTGGACACGAAGAATGGCGCGATGCCGAAAGTGGGAGGGTCGGAGACAGGGTACCACTTTGTGCCGAAGAGGAATTCCCAGGGAGGGGTATGGGTAAATATGGGCAAGCCCTCTTTAAGCAGGATAAAGATAATGCCCAGCAGAACCACGATAGCCAGCAGTCCCGCCAGGAATATCCATCCCTCGATGAATCTTTCGCCCAGCCGCAGCCGCCGCTTCAGTCCCCGGTTGGAGACCTCGGCGGCGGTGGGGGCAACATTCTGTTGCAGCATTACTAATTAATTTTACTCCTATTTTTTCAGAGGTACGAAACCGGATGCGAGAACTTCCTGCTGGCCGACTGCGGAGAGACAGTAATCAATGTAAGCCTTGATGACGCCGGTCGGCGCCCCGTTGGTATAGTAAAGCAGCGGGCGGGATATGGGGTAGGTGCCGTCTAGCGCGGTGGCCACGCTAGGTTTAACCGCTGGGTCATTGGCTGTTTTCTTCACGGCAATGGCTTTCACTGTATCATTCAAGTAACCTAGCCCGGCATAGAAGATGGCATTGGGGTTACTTGCTACCTGTGATACCCCTTCTTCCGTCGAGGGGAGCATCAGCACCTTGTTGCCGTACTCAAGGGTTTTGTCCACCGTGGGTAGACCGGCCATCTGTACCACATGTTCTTTAAAGAAGACGTGAGTGCCGGAGTTGGTGTCCCTTGCCATGACTACTATCGCCGCATCATTGCCGCCGACCTCTTTCCAGTTGGTAATCTTGTTGGTGTAGATAGCGGAAAGCTGGGCGATAGTCAATTCCGATACCGGATTAGAAGGATTGACGACTACCGAAAGGGCATCTGAAGCTACCTGTATTTCGTAGGGATTAACGCCTTTGGCTTTAGCCTGGTCTATCTCTTTAGAAGTAATTAGCCTTGAAGACTGGCAGACGTCCGTCGTGCCGTCAATGAGTGAGGCGATGCCGACTCCTGAACCGGGGCCGCTGATGGCGATACTGACCTCTTTATTAGCCTTCATAAAGTTTTCCGCCCATACCGCGCTTAAGGGAGTGACCGTGTTAGACCCGATAATTTTGAAAGAGCCGGAGAGAGCAGGAGTTGTAGTTGTTGGAGCAGTGGAGGTTGGTCCAGTTGCTGTCGGTGTCGAGTTGGTGCTGCAGCCGGCAAAGGTAAAAGCGAGAACCAGTATCAGCGTCAGGGGCAGTAACCATTTTTTAATCGATTTGAACAATTCATTCTCCTTATTATGTTTTTCTTCAATCTTCTTTTAGTTATGTATTGCCGCTATTTCTTCGAGATACTCCGCGACTATGTGATGCCCTTTTAATGCCTCTGGGTGCTCGGCGAGAAGATGCAGGACTGCCTCCGCTGTGGCTATATTTGTCGCCAGCGGGACGCCATGCGCGTCACAGATTCTTAGCAGGGCGGAGACATCAGGCTCGTGAGGATGGGCGGTAAGAGGGTCGCGCAGGAAGATAACTGCATCGACTTGTTCATCGGCTACCATAGCGCCGATTTGCTGGTCTCCGCCCAGCGGGCCGCTCTGCATAAGCGTTACCGGCAGTTTTGTCCTCCCCATAATGAGCTGTCCCGTGCTCCGGGTCGCTATCAGGGTAGCTTTAGCCAGTTCCTCTTTGTGGGCTTTCACCAGTTGCACCATGTCCTCTTTCTTGGCATCATGGGCAATAAGCGCAAGAGTGAACATTTTCATTTTTCACCCCCTTTCAATTCTAAATGAACCTTCCGTGTCTAGTTCTTTAATCAGCGTTGCCACTTTTATTCTGATGATATCCCTGATTTTCTTGACCTCATCTACCGGCTTTCCCTCCGGGTCTTCAATCCCCCAGTCTTCCATTGGGATAATGCCAGCGGGGCAGGTATCCTCAAGGCCGCAGCCCATGGTGATTACACGGTCGGCGTTTTCCATCATTTCTAAAGTAAGCAGCTTTGGTTTTTGATGGCTGATGTCCAGGCTGGCTTCACGCATCACCTGGACGACGGTGGGATTAATTTTAGAGGCTGGTTGCGTACCAGCAGAAGAAGCTGATGCTTTCTCTCCGACAAGGTGGTTGAAAAAAGTTTCTGCCATCTGGCTGCGACCTGAATTATGGACACATACGAAGAAAACTCTTTTCTTATCCATCTAAGAATAGTTTAAAGGGTGAAGTTTAAAGACGGTTTAAGAGGATGTTAAGGTTGTGTTAAATTTTAAGGGATTATTTGCAGGGGAGGCTGAAGCTGAAAGTTGACCCTTTGCCTTCTTCGCTTTGCACACGGATTTCGCCGCCGTGGGACTGCACGGTGTGCTTGGCTATCGCCAGTCCAAGCCCGCTGCCGCCGCCGGAGCGGGCTTTATCGACTTTGAAGAAGCGCTCAAAGACGTGGGGCAGGTCTTCTTTCGATATGCCGATGCCGGTATCGGCGACACTGACTGTTACCGACTTGTCGTCATAATTAGTAGCGACGGTTACTTGACCGGCGGGTTTATTGAACTTGATGGCATTATGCGCCAGGTTGATAATCGTCTGGCGGATTCTATCTTTGTCGGCTTGAACAAGAGGCAGACTGGGAGATAGCTCTTTGGATAAGTTTACACGCTGTCTTTCCGCCAGCGGACTCATTTCCGCCAGAACCTCATCTATCAGGGCATTAAGATTGACCGGCTCCATTTTAAGTTCAGCCTGGCCGGTCTCGATGCGGGAAAGCTGGGTTAGCTCGGCAACTATCTGGCTAAGGCGGTCAACCTCGCCTGCAATCCTTGCCAAGAAATCTCTGGCAGCTTCTTTATCGTTGATGGCACCATCCTGCAGGGTTTCGGTCATGGCTTTAATACCGGCAATCGGCGTGCGGAGTTCGTGGGAGATGTTGCCCACCAGGTCCCGCCGCATCGTTTGGAGGTTTCTCAACTCCGTAAGGTCTTGCACAAGAAGCAACGCTCCGTTCGACCGTTTTTCTTTGTTGACGGGGACAGCGATGGCCCGGAGATACCGCCGGGCAATGCCGGACTCGAATTGGGTAGTTTGCTCTGCGCCGGTCTTAAGACATTTCTTTAATATCTCATCAACCTCATGATCGCGGACGACCTCGATGATCGGTTTGTTGACGACATTTTCTTCTTTAAAGCCGAATATCTTACCCGCTGACTGGTTGGCCAGCACAACATTCCCTTCGGCATCTGTCATGATAACGCCATCGGCCATGCTGGCGAGAATATTGGTAAGCTTGGTCTTTTCTGTAGAGATGGCCTCTACCGTTGTATTGAGGTTGGAGGACATCTCGTTGAATGCATGGGCAAGCTGACCGACTTCGTCTTTCGTGGGTACGATTATTTTTTGCCCCAGTTGCCCGGCAGCAATCCCATGCGCTGCCTTGGTGAGCTGCCGGATAGGTCGCGTCGTCGTCCGGGCGATGAGCCAGGCTGCCAGTATTGCCATTATGGTTATAATGACGGTGGCCAGAATAATTGTCCGTGTCACGTGATTTACGGAACTATTAACGGTCGTTAAGGGGAGCGCTACCCTGGCTATTCCCAGATTATTCCCCTCACTGTTGATAGTTACAGCCACGTACATCATTTGCTCTTTTATGGTGGTGCTGTAGCGGGTGCTCTCACCAATGCCGGAGGCTAATGCATCCTTTACCTCGGGGCGAGTGGCGTGATTTTCCATAGTGGCG
>Ga0154649_1082_pt2 | contig 10539 bp, 11 predicted proteins | sample Rifle2008BG13ft_FD_116078 | JGI IMG/M metagenome (GOLD analysis project Ga0154649, IMG submission 116078) | Chloroflexi bacterium RBG_13_51_18
ACACGGCAGCGTACCAGATAGACATCTGCCGGCAGAAGGGTGGTATTGGGACGGATGAGACAGTGCAGTTGTACAGGTTCGAGGTGAAGAGGTATAAGTGAGGGGAAACTCAAATCTCAAAAATTAAAGACACGGATTCAAAGTTGAAGATGGGGAACAAAGTATATTGAGATAGGAATAAATCCTGTGACCGAAGACTACTATCCTTATATCAAGGATTTTTTCAGGAGGTGGGCGGGGATTTACGATGTAGTAATCCTTCTACTCACTGGGGTTAGGAGGCAAACGGTGGCGATGACCAAACCTCAAGAGGGGGCGGAGATACTGGATGTTGCAACCGGCACGGGGAAACAGGCCTTCGCCTTCGCCAAAAGCGGCTATAAAGTAACGGGCATAGATTTATCCGAGGACATGCTGAAAATAGCTAGGAAAAATAATAAGTACAACAATTTAAAGCTGGAAATCGGCGATGCCACCAAGCTGTCTTTCGAGGATAACCGGTTCGATGTCAGCTGCGTGTCCTTCGCACTCCACGACATGCCGTCGGATATCCGGCAGAAAGTGGTGGAGGAAATGATGAGAGTAACAAAGCCGGAAGGCACGATTATGGTGGTAGATTACGCACTGCCGAGGAATAAAATTATGAGAAATGTTGCGTACCGGATGATTAAATTTTACGAAAGCAAGTACTACCCGGAATTCATAAAAAATGATTTTAACGGACTCCTAATAAAAGCAGGTATCAGGGTTGAAGCGGAGCGGAGGGTGTTGTTCGGGACTGGAAGGATTATCAAGGGGATAAATGGGAAGGCGTAGATTGAAGACAAGAAAGGCAATAAGTCAAGACCTGGGGCCGATACTTGAAATCATGGCGATTGGCAGCACCGCAGACCATACAGATTTCATCATTCACTCCGTTGAAGCCGGGAAGTGCCTCGCTGCATTAGTATCTAATAAGGTGGCGGGGTTCGGGATTTTAGGGACCTCTTTATTTTTTAACCGTGAGTTTATAGAGCTGCTGGTAGTCCATCCGGAATATAGAAGGCGGGGCATCGCTACGGCTCTGATACGCAAAATGGAAGCAATCTGTCCCACGAAAAAGCTATTTACTTCCACCAATGAATCGAATATCCCCGCCCAGAAGACGTACGAAGCCAATGGGTTTGTCCGCAGCGGATACATCGAGAATCTTGATGAAGGCGACCCGGAAATCATATACTTTAAGCGACTTGCGGGCACCGGAATGGGAGGCAAAAAATGAACATGGACATGTTTGATAAACAGGCGGAAGAGCAGCAGAAGCAGCAGGCGCCGCTGGCGACCCGCATGAGGCCGAACAGCCTGAACGGGTTCGTAGGTCAGGAACATATTTTAGGAAAGGGCAAGGTACTGCGGCGGGCCATCGAGAGCGACCGTATACCTTCGATAATATTCTGGGGGCCGCCTGGTTGCGGCAAAACAACCCTCGCATTCATTATAGCCAACAGCACGGGGGCATACTTCGCGCCGGTCAGCGCTGTTAGCGCTACGGTAGCCGACCTGCGGAGAATCGTGGCGCAGGCCAAAGAACGCCGCAAGGGGCAATTGCAGCGGACTACTTTGTTTATAGATGAAATCCACCGCTTCAACAAGACCCAGCAGGACGCCGTGCTGCCGTTCGTGGAAGACGGCACGGTTACCCTCATCGGCGCGACCACGGAAAATCCGTCCTTCGAAGTGACTTCGCCGCTGCTTTCGCGAGCCAGAGTGCTGCCGATGAAGCCCCTGACGGCGGACGAAATCAAGGTCCTTATCTTCCGGTCGACCACCGATAAGCTGCTGGGCATCGGCAGCCTGAACGTGGAACTCACGCAGGAAGCATTAAACCACCTGATAAGCATGTCCAACAACGATGCCCGAGTAGCGCTAAATACGCTGGAAACGGCCGCCTTGAGCACCCCGCTGGACGAAACAGACCGTCGACTGATTACGCTGGAGACAATCGAAGACGTTTTTCAGAAAAGGGCGGTACTTTACGATAAAGCCGGCGAGCAGCATTACGACATGATATCGGCGCTGCACAAGTCAATGCGGGACTCCGACCCGGACGCCTCGCTTTACTGGCTGGCGATGATGCTGGAGGGAGGGGAGGACCCGCTATATATCGTGCGGCGTATGATACGGTTCGCGTCGGAGGACGTGGGCATGGCGGACCCGCAGGCGCTGGTGATAGCGATGGCGGCGCAGCAGGCGGTGCACTTTGTCGGTATGCCGGAAGCTAACCTGGCGCTGGCCGAGGCGGCGGTTTACTTGGCGACGGCGCCCAAGAGCAACTCGCTCTACTCGGCATACACAAAAATACAGGAAGACATTAAGAAGGGCGCCAGCGGGAACGTGCCGATGCACCTGCGCAACCCGGTAACGCCGATGATGAAGGATATGGGCTACGGCGAAGGCTATAAATACGCTCATGACTATCCAGGACACGTGGTCGACCAGCAGCACCTGCCGGATTCTACCAGGGAGAAGAGGTATTATACGCCGGGCGTGCTGGGATATGAGAAGCAGGTGCTGGAACGGCTGAAAGACTGGCTGAGTAAGAAGATAAACCCGGAGGAAAGCAAGAGGCCGGAAGAGGGGGGAAAAGGGGAAGAAAGCTGACCATTTTTCTTGACAAGCAGCAGGTTTTTAAACTAGACTTTTATTAGTGATAGTTTCCGTTTTCTTCCGAACGAGGGAGTATGAAAATACCCGTTAGTTCAAGACGGGTCTCCGGGTTTTCCGTAAAAGCTTTTGTATATACACCATCCAAGCATTTCATATTAAATTCTCTAGAACTCTTTTTTCCAAACATTCACTGGCATACGTCGGCAAATACGACTATGCCATTTTTAATAATATAAACGATATAAGATAAAGGAGGAAATATGGCCAGGTTGCCATTTTTACCGAGGGAACAAAAGTTTTTCGACCTGTTTGAGCAGGGCGCGGAAAACATCATTAAAGCGTCTAAAGCATTGAAAGAGATGCTGGATAAATGGCAGTTTATCGACAGCTGCGTTGCGGAGATAACAGAAATAGAGCATGACGGCGATACAATCACGCACCAGATAATATCAACGCTGCACCGGACTTTCGTGACGCCTTTCGACCGGGAGGATATAGCGCTGCTGGCGCATACAATGGACGACGTCCTTGATTTTATCCATGCTTCAGCCGATTCCATGTTTATCTACAAGATAAAGGCGCCCACACAGAGAGCCAGGGAGCTGGCGGATGTAATCGTGCTGGAGGCGGCGGAGGTGGGAAGGGCTATTTCCAGCCTGAGGCATAAGAAGGAATACAAGCAGATGCTGGAACGGTGCGTGGAAATCAACCGTCTGGAGAATGCGGCGGACCGGATATACCGGGCGGCTATCGGGGAGCTTTTCGATAGCACGACGGACATGGCCGAGTTGATAAAATGGCGGGAGATTTACGAACACATGGAGAGCGCTACCGACAGGTGTGAGGATGTAGCGGATGTCCTGGAGGGGGTAGCCCTGAAGAATGCCTGATGTAAGTTTTCTGCTGGTTTTTACTTTGATACTGGTACTGGGGGCCGAATTCGTCAACGGGTGGACGGATGCGCCCAACGCCATCGCCACGGTAGTATCGACACGCGTTCTATCGCCGGGGAAGGCCGTAATCATGGCGGCGGTGCTGAATATCATCGGGGCTATCGTTACCGGGACGGCGGTGGCGGCTACTATAGGAAAGGGCATCGTGAGTCCCGATGCGATAGGCCTGCCGGTGGTAGCGGCCGCCATGTTGACCATCATCGTCTGGAGCACGGTCGCCTGGCGGTGGGGCATACCCACCAGCGAGAGTCATGAACTCGTGGCGGGGCTTACTGGTGCGGGACTGGCGGCGGGAGGGTCTTCGGTCCTGCTCTGGGAGGGGTGGCAAAAGGTAATCATAGGGCTGGCTTTTTCCACGCTGCTGGGATTTGCCATCAGCATAACGTTGATGACCATCCTTTACTGGGTATTGAGACGCACCAGACCGGCAACCGTGACCAAGTATTTCAGTAAGCTTCAAATAATCTCGGCGGCGTTCATGGCGTTCAGTCACGGCAGCAACGACGGGCAAAAGTTCATGGGCGTTTTTGCGCTGGTGCTTTTACTGGGTGGGGTAGTGGATACATTTACCGTACCGATCTGGATAATGCTGCTGTGCGGGGCGGTGATGGGAATAGGCACGGCTACCGGCGGCTGGCGTATCATAAAAACCATGGGTTTTAAGCTGACCAGACTAGAGCCGGTGAACGGTTTTGCGGCGGAAACTTCAGCAGCGGCCTCAATCATGCTGGCTTCATCGCTGGGAATACCGCTAAGCACCACGCACACGATTAACATAGCGATAATGGGCGTGGGCGCTACCAAACGCTTTTCAGCGGTGCGGTGGGGAGTGGCGGGGAATATAATCCTGGCGTGGATATTGACATTCCCTGTTTGCGGCGCGCTGGGTTATATGTTTGCGCTACTGCTGAACCGGATATTCTAGCGGGCACAGCCTATACATAAGTAAGGTCTTCAACTCATCTAATACCCCCGTTCTCTAAAAATTTCCAGGGAAGGGGGATTTCTTTTTTTAAGGGAAGAAACCGATTGTGACGCTCTTCGCAATGACGGGGGGAATTTGCCCGTTGCAAGCAGGAGAGACTATAATGTACCAAATATGAAGATACTGCAGGTGATACCTTATTTCTACCCGGCTTGGTCGTACGGGGGGCCGCCGCGCAACGCTTACGGACTCTGCCGGGAGCTGGCGAAGCGGGGGCATGAGGTTACCGTATTTACCACGGACGCGCTCGACGGGCGGAACCGGGTAAAAGAAAAAGTGGAGACGACGGTCGGCATCGAGATAAGGCGTTTCCGCAACCTGAACAATTACGTCGCTTTCCGGCACCGGATTTTCCTGTCGCCGGGGATGATAGGCGCGATACGCAAGAACCTGAAAAACTATGACGTCGTCCACCTTAACGAGTTCCGCACGCTGCAGAACCTGCTGGCGCACCGCTATGCCCGGCAGAATGACGTGCCTTACATAGTGCAGGCGAGAGGTTCGCTGGTGAACGTGCTGGCCAAGCAGCGACTGAAGAGCCTGTTCGATGTCATGGGCGGGCGGGCGCTTTTAAGAGACGCTTCACGGCTGATAGCTTTAGCGCCGCTGGAAGTAGTGCAGTACATGAGCTACGGAGTCGATGAGGGGAAAATCGATATAATCCCCAACGGCATCGACCTCGCGGAATACCATAACCTGCCGTCGAAAGGGAGCTTTAGAGAGAAGCACGGGCTGGACGCCAAACATAAAGTAATACTGTTCCTGGGAAGACTGCATAAGATAAAGGGCATCGACCTGCTGATTAATGCCTTTAGTGGGCTGGCAGGGGACTTTAGCGACGCACGACTGGTGATTGCCGGACCGGACGATGGTTATTTGCCGTCGTTGCACTACCTGGTAGGCGAACTAAAGCTGGAAGAAAAGGTGATATTCACGGGCCCCGTTTACGACGAACAGAAACTGGCGGCCTACGTAGATGCCGACGTGTACGCGCTGACCTCATCTTACGAGGTCTTCGGCATCAGCATCTTCGAAGCGCTGGCCTGCGGCACACCGGTAGTGGTGACCGACCGCTGCGGGATAGCGGATATCATTAGAGATAAGGCGGGGCTGGTGGCGCCTTACGAGGCGGCGCCGCTTAAAGAAGCTCTGCGGCAGATGCTGGGGGACGAGAAAATACGGCAAAAATACGGCAAAGACGGCCAGGCGCTGGTGCGGGGGAAATACGGGTGGGGGGCGATAGCGGAGGAAATGGAGGGGGTGTATAAGAGGTGCGTGGGGGGACAAAACAGCCCTTAAAAGTGGAAATGGGGCATCAACAGGCAGAACTACTAAATCAGCGTTCAGTTTAGCCATAGCGCTTTTAATTATTCTGTATCATGCCGCGACCATCACCAGAAGACTTTTTCCTGTGTGAGAGAGTCTTGACCCGCAAACAATCCTCGATAAAGCATCATATTTACATAATCTTAATGGATGCCATATGTAGTTTTTATATTATTTATGTAAATCTTTATATACAGTTTGTAAACTTAACATAGATAACCGACATGGCATCATTCGTAACTTAAAAATTTATACATGATACTTCCAGGAGTGATTGAAATGGAAAAGGAAGAAGCTAAAAAACGAGAAAATGGAAGAGAAAGAGTGTTAGTTCCAGTTCGTCGCCATGAGACTACTCAGAAAGAGGAACACTCGGAGGAACAGAATAAGGCGAGGGCATGGAAGATGCCGAGGAGGTGGCACGTCTAATAGGAACGGATTGTATACAAGGTCGATGTATCGACTGAATTGATACCAAGATCGCATCGCCCAAGCAATCCGGGTGCTACAGTATACAGATAATGAGTTTATCAACCGGGATGAAGAGGGAGGCTTGAGGTGGAGAAGACAAAATTAAACATAATACGACTTTACACGGTGGAAGAGGATGAGATATATCCTGATTTACGTAGAGCTATCCTTAAATTAAAAGCGCCAATAGAATTACTGGGAGTCTTAAATAGTCGCGATATTGGGACTCTAAGGCAAACTTTGATGGATCTTTCTCCTGATGTGGTGTTCATTAATATTAACAATATTGATGTAGATATCATCAAAGAAGTAGAACAAATTCGTTTAGACCATCCGAAAATCGGGATAGTCCTTTTGTTTGGGTCCTGCACTGCTCAAGATATCGAACAATTGCGCAGGCTGGCCTTACTAAAAGGTGTGGGGGGAACAGCACTTTTTCTAAAACAACCACTAAATAAAATGGAGTGGTTATGTTCGGCTATATCAGCCGTCAGTCAAGGTCAATTTATCCTTGACGCAATACTTACCGCCTTTATGTTCACGGAGAAACCGGAGACTGCATTCCTAGAACAATTCACTCCCAGGGAATTAGATATTCTGAACCTGCTGGCAAACGGGTACAAAAACTTAGAAATAGCGGCAACCCTTCATATCAATATCAAGACAGTAGAGCAGCACCTGAATAATTTGTATAGCAAGCTTAAAACAGAATATGAATTTAGTGACAAGCATCTAAGAGTCAGCGTGGCGAAGCTGTACCTGGACGCGACAAGAGATTCGGGTATGAAGAAGAACTTGACTATTCGTAGTTCAGTTATCCGGATGTAATACGTTGATGGTAGATGTAACCGACTCTACTTAATTCATTTTCTCATTATCAAAATTGCAACGAATCCCAATTACTATTCCGTATTATATTGATAGACAAACCAACGCTAAATAAGTCAGCTTTGTGATTTTTTCAACCAGAGGTCTACGTACAGAGAGTTAACCTGCAAATATCTTGACAACCGCCCCCTTTCATATTACAATATGAATGAACGTTCATTCAGTAATACAAGAGGAAACGGCTGTGGTAACCAAAGAGTCGAAGAAAAGGACAAGCACGGAAAAGCGTCGTGGTCAAATACTCAAGGCGGCGCGGGAAATCTTTACGCAAAAGGGTTACGCCGCCGCCACGGTACCAGAAATCGCTAAAGGGGCGGGGGTCGCCGCGGGCACGATTTATCTCTACTACCCAAGCAAGCGGGAGCTGTTTGTCGCCGTGGTTAAAGACCTCATTATCACCACGCCCCTGCTCAACCTCATCGATAAGATTCCGCAGGGGGATATCGACACCGTCTTTAGAAACATCCTTAAAGACAGGCTAGACCTGATTAAGAACCCGGTCTTTTCCCGGATGCCGTCGCTGATGGGGGAGGTCCTACGCGACCCAGAGCTCAAAGACCTCTGGCTGAAAGAGTTTTTACAGCCCTTCCTCGGGCGGATAGAGACGGGCTACCGCATGATGTCGGCTACGGGCAAGTTCCGTCGATTGGAGCCGTCCGTAGCGGTCAGGGTGGTGGGGGGCATGATTATCGGCTTCCTGATGCTAAGAGTCATGGAAGGCAATACCAGCCCCCTGAATAAAATCGAACAGGAAAAAATCGCCGACGACATCGTGAACCTTTTATTGCACGGACTACTCAAGAAACAGGAGGACGTTAAATGACCGATGCCGCAATCGCCGTCAATAACCTCGCCTTTAAATACGGAGCCTTAAAGGTTATCGACGACATGACGATGGAAATAGAGTCGGGCACCAGCTACGGGCTGTTGGGGCCTAACGGGGCGGGAAAGACCACCCTGATACGTTTAATGGTGGGGCTTTTAAAGCCGGCGGGGGGCAATGTCCTGTGCCTGGGGAAGCCGCCGACGCGGTCGATGGCTAAAAACATCGGTTATATGCCCCAGCTGCCCGCGTTATATTCGGAGCTATCCGTGGAGCAAAATATCGATTTTTTCGGTCGGATATACGGGCTTAAAGACAGCAAAAAACGGTGGGAGCGCGTTAATGAGGTCATTAAAGTGGTCGACTTATGGGAAAAGCGCAAGACCCAGATAGTAAATTTAAGCGGGGGCATGAAGCAGCGCGTCAGCCTGGCGTGCGCGATAGTGCACCAGCCATCGCTGATTTTCCTCGATGAGCCGACGGTGGGGCTAGACCCGGAGCTGCGGGTGCATTTCTGGGACTATTTTACAGACCTGACCAAGGCGGGGCATACCCTGATTATTTCCAGCCATACCTTCGATGACGCCGCGCACTGCCAGCGGCTGGCTTTCCTGCGGCTGGGCAGGGTGGTTGCCCAAGGTACACCGGCGGAACTGCGCGCCGCCACCGGCAATAAAGAGGCTTCCCTGGAGGACGCTTTCCTCTACTTTATTAAGCACGACGAGGTGAAGGAAAATGTCCAGTAGTACGTTGAACGTTGCCCGCCGTGTAATTCTGCAGGTTGTACGCGACCGCCGGACTATCGCGCTGATTATTGTCGCTCCGCTGGTGATAGCCACCGTTGCCGGCTTCAGTATTCCAGATAAAATGATGCTGGATAACGCCGCGCCGGCGATACTGGCTACGCTTATCATATTCTTCGGGTTTCTAATAACAGGCATCAGCTTTTTAAGAGAGCGCACCCAGGGCACGCTGGAGCGGATGCTGGTTTCACCGATATCCCGCATGGACATCGTGGCGGGGTATTTGCTGGGGCTGCTGCTCTTCGCTCTCTTGCAGACACTAATAATGTTCTTCTACATGGTTTATGTGCTAAGCATCAACTACCAGGGTGATTTGTGGCAAATTCTCGTTTTCCAAATGCTGATCGGTATTGTCGCGGTGTGCATGGGGACCTTCTTTTCCGCCTTCGCCAGGAACGAGTTCCAGATGATACAGTTTATCCCCCTGATTATCGTTCCCCAGATATTCCTTAGCGGTCTTTTCATACAGACAAGTCAACTGCCCTACGTCCTGGAATGGATATCCAAGTTTTTACCCCTTACTTACGGGGTGGAGGGAATCAAGGCATTAATGCAGCAGGGGCAGAGCCTGCTGGATATAGGCAAAGATATAGGCATACTGGCGGCTTTCGCGGCGGGGTTTTTAGTGCTGGCTTCTTTGACGTTGAGGCAGAAATCCTAGGGGACGAGGCGGTACAGAACTCGCACTTGCGGCCGTCTGCGTATAGCAATTTTAATAAAAGGCGTAGGTCGCTTGCCTCTTTTAAGAGTAATTATACGCAAGTTTCGTTTCTTATATAATAATCTGATTATCTTTAACTCCATCATTCGAGGTTTCAACCTAATCATCCTTCGCTGCCGCCCTATCAATTTTTCATCAATTTGATGAATTTTTTCAGATATGTAGCCCATTTCTTTTCGCCATCTTTGTATTCCCACAGCTATATCATTATATTTCCTATCATCAGAATACAATCTTCCTAATGTAGTAAAAGCAAAACCTAGTGCTAAGACTCCGATAACCAAATCATTGTTTTCCAACGGTAAGTGACCTGTGAATACCAAAGCTAATAATATTGTTCCTCCTATGTTTCCGCATGCACCTAAAAAATTTAAAATATAGCTTATTACGAGAAATCTGTCTGGCTTCTTCACCTCATATGGCCCAAGCCAATCATGAATCGTGTTTAATTTGAAATTCGACATCCTTTCCATTCCTGAAATTGTATATACTACCCCTAAAACTAAATAAGTTAAACCACTCACTATAAGGGTTTTTTCATGATTTGCTATTGCTAATATTATCCCGAACAATCCCATAATACCTGTCGTCATACCCCCGCCACATAAAATAGCTGTTTCTAATCTAATCTTTTGCATGTTTCAACCCTTCAGATTTATTTTCGTCCTAATAGGATTTTATTCATTATATTACTACTAAATAAAGAAAGAGAGCTACATAGCTCTCTCAACTGTATCAATCATTACGCTACTTGCGATGATGGCTTGTACAGAACGATAAACTCAAACGGCGTTAGCGTGAAGCTTTTTTGATATCTTCGTGGTAGCTTTGCAGGGATTTTACTTCTTCCCTGCCCTCGCGGTAAGCGGTAATGCCCTTGACAGCCGCCCTGGCTGCCGCCAGCGTGGTGATATAAGGCACGC
>Ga0154649_1008_pt1 | contig 10389 bp, 11 predicted proteins | sample Rifle2008BG13ft_FD_116078 | JGI IMG/M metagenome (GOLD analysis project Ga0154649, IMG submission 116078) | Chloroflexi bacterium RBG_13_51_18
GGTCTTGACAAAAGATATCAAGAATAGGGATAATCAATTTATCACCTATCCTTTATAATCATTCAAAGGAGGTTGATAATGACATGTTGATGATACAACACCCGTTTGAATGTCACCATAATAAATAATCAAGGAGGATAAAAACAGTGAAAGGAAGAATCTGGATAATCCCGATCGTTGCCCTCGTTTTACTGGCATCATTACTGTTATCTGCATGTGAAAAGGAGGTAGTAACCAATACAGCTACAAAGACAGCTACAGCTACAGCTACAGTGACAGCCACAGCCACAGCCACAGCCACAGCTACAACTACCGCTCCAGAGGTTCCGCAATACGGTGGGACCCTCCGAATAATCTGGAGCACCGGTCCCGGGCCCGGCTGGGGAACACCTGTGGCAATCTTCGGCGGCGAGGCCGCCTATGGGGAACCGGCTATGGAATCACTCATGGAAGGGAAATTCCTAGGTGGGGAATATGTAATGAGACTGGGTACTTCCTATGATGTTTCCGATGATGGAAAAACGGTCACCTTCCAATTGCGAAGAGGCGTGAAGTTCCACGATGGTACAGACTTCAACGCGGATGCGGTTAAGTACAACTTCGACAAGTGGGCCGGAGCCGGGCGGGCGTCTTCCACCTATTTAGGCTGCGAGGTTGTAGGTGACTATACGGTCAAGTTCAGTTTTGCAGAAGCTTTGAATGTCAACGTAGGCTCTGTGGCCGGTGTAATGATAGCATCGCCGACGTATTGGGAGGCGAACGGCGATACCGATGCCGCCTTCCATGCCGTTGGAACGGGCCCGTTTAAACAGGTCTCCTATGAGGAGGGTACCAAGTTAAGACTGGAAAGGTTCGATGACTATTGGGGCCAGAAGGCTTATCTCGATGCTATCGAATGCATTTTTATTACCGATCCGGTGACCCAGGTCATGGCCATGCAGGCGGGACAGGGTGATTGTACCCACTCCAGAGATGCTAAAACGATGAATAGCCTGAAACAGGCCGGCTTTAACGTCCTGCAGAACTACATGGGCATGGAAGCCATGAACTTCAACAGCCGCGATGAAGATTCTCCCTTCCACGACGCCAGAGTACGTCGGGCTTTCGAATATGCTATTAACAAGCAACCCATCATAGACACTCTGGGATACGGTTATTGGGAAGTCGCTAATCAGTTCCCGATACCGGGTATGTCCGGCTATCTGGACGATATAGTCCCCCGCACGTATAACCCTGAGAAGGCCAGGCAGTTACTGGCAGAGGCTGGATATCCGAATGGGTTTAGTACTACACTTGTCGCTGGTGTCTGGGACTTCCAAGATGGCCTCCAGTCCATGCAGGCCGATTTGCTAGACGTCGGGATCAAGGCCGAAATATTAGGAGTCCAGTTTGGCCAGTGGGCTACAATGCGGCAAGAGGGCTGGGATGGTGTCTTTGTTGCCGGGTCCGGGATGATTTCCGACTTTAACAGTCTCCTGTGGACGTTTTTCCGCCCGGGCAATACCGAAATGTACAGCATAGAAAGATCGCCTGAGTTAACTGAGCTCGTATTAGCAGCGGTTAGGGCCATCCCGGCAGATCCTGACAAGACAAATGCAGCCGCCAGATATATATACGATCAGTGCTTGTGGGCTCCCATCGAGCATCATGGTGACAACTATGCTTACACTGACCAAGTCCATGGCATCAACTTCGGTACTTATGCCCAGTGGGGCGCCTTCGATGCCGAGCTGGCTTGGATGAGCAAGTAAATTAATGTGAGTTAAGATTCATGCATTCCGGCGATGGGTTTTATCCCATTGCCGGAATGTAACGGTTCTTGGGCGACCCAGCTATTCCAGCAGGTCACAAAGTTGTGGGTATATAAGTATGTTGTGTACCCCCCAGAGAATTTCCGTATAGTAGAAGTACTCTAATGTTAAGCTATATTATTCGCAGGTTAATTCAGTCAGTCATCGTCTTTTTTCTGATTACCCTCCTGGTCTTCTTGGTCATGCGCCTGCTGCCAGGGGATCCGATATACATGATAATGTCCAGAGCAGCGTCAGAGACGGCCACGGAAATGCAACTGGACAAACTCAGGCACCAGTACGGCCTGGACAGGCCCATGATGGTGCAATATTTCAGCTGGTTGGGCGGGGTATTCCATGGAGATCTCGGGGTTTCAATCCTTACTAACACGGATATACGACAGTCTCTAATGAAGCGCTTGCCCGTAACTCTTCATCTTGGTGTTCTGGCCCTGATAATCAGCTTCTTACTGGGCGTGCCCATGGGTATCATTGCCGCGGTGAGACGCGGCACATGGATTGATACGGTGGTGACCTCTCTGGCAAACATCGGCATAACCATTCCCGTTTTCTGGCTCGCGCTCGTGCTAATGTATTTATTTGCGCTCAAATTGCAATGGCTTCCCGTCTTTGGCTACACTTCCCCTTTTACTGATTTCTGGGAGAACACCAGACAGATTATCATGCCGGTCTTTTGCTTTGCCATCACCCCCGTCGCGGGGGTCGCGCGCCAGACCCGGTCCAGCATGCTCGATGTCATGCGGCAGGACTATATCCGGACGGCCTGGTCCAAGGGTTTGAGAGAGCGAGGGGTGATATTCAAACACGGCTTGAAAAACGGCCTGATACCGGTTATGGTCTTTTTAGGTCTGGGTCTCAGCGCTATTGTTGGCGGCTCGGTCCTGATCGAGACCGTATTTGCTATCCCCGGCATGGGAAGGCTGGCGGTAGAGGCTATGGGTAACTCGGACTACCCAGTAATCCAGGGTGTTATCCTGGTTTTCGCGGTCATGGTGCTGTTGACAAACCTGCTCGTGGACCTGTCTTACGGCTGGCTTGACCCCAGGGTACAGTACAGATAAGGGAGTGTCTCCAATATGGCGGAAAGAATCGGAATCTCATCGGTAAACGAAGCACCGCCTCATGTCAATGAGTTGAGGCGTTTTTTCAGGGTATTCCTGGGCCGCGGCCTGGTTATGTTCGGTTTGGTCGTTACCCTCATATTCCTGGTACTCGCCATATTCGCTCCTCAAATCGCGCCCTATGACCCCCTCGAGAGAAACCTCAGTGAAGCTTTACAACAACCCAACGCGAAACATCTACTGGGTACGGACGCGATCGGTAGAGATACCCTGAGCCGCCTTATACACGGTGCACGGATATCCATGATTGTCGGTGTGCTGGTGGTTTCTATTGCCGGCGGGTTCGGCGTAATACTGGGAGCAATCGCCGGTTATTTCGGCGGTATCGTCGGCGCCGTCATCATGAGGCTGATGGATACACTGATGACTATTCCCATGATGATACTGGCATTGGCCATTTCAGCGCTGCTCGGGGGAGGCCTGAAAAACGTTGTCATCGCCCTCGGTTTCGCTCTGATACCCGGATATGCCAGGCTGATGGCCGCTCAGGTGCTGGTGGCCAAGGAGACCGACTATGTCCTGGCAGAACATGCCATAGGGGCCAGCAATGCACGTATATTAATCCGCCACATCGTGCCCAATTGTTTTTCGCCCATCCTGGTCCTGATAACCATGATGATGGGGACGACCATCCTGGCCGAAGCCGGTTTAAGCTTTATCGGTATCGGTATAACGCCGCCAACCCCTGCCTGGGGCAGCATGGTTACCGACGGCCGTAATTACCTGCTTTCCAACCCCATGCTTTCCATTGCCCCCGGCGTGGCCATCATGCTGCTGGTGTTCAGCTTTAACATGGTCGGCGATGGATTGAGAGACGCTCTTGACCCAAGATTACGAGGTGTTATATAGAAGCAGGTATTTTCGACTCGGCTAATATATGAAGTATTTACTCCAAATACACTGAACTAAACAGGTGGCATTTTTACCAGTTAATCCTCTCTCGAGATAAACATGTAAATATGCGTGGGAATAAGTAATATCATACTGAGAAATGTAGAATACTCTACACCCTTAGTGTTAAAATAATAAAAATGGAAGGAGAATCTGATGGATCTAGGATTAAAAGACAAGGTAGCAATAATTACGGGCACCGGTAGCCAGATAGGTTTCGGCAAAGCGATAGCACTGGCCTTGGCAAAAGAAGGATGCGATATAATGGGAGTTGACGTTGATGGTGAAGGAGCGGAGCAGACAGCCGCTGAGGTCAGGTCCCTGGGACGCAAAGCCATTGGTTTGAAGGTAGATATTACCAACCGGGCTGAAGTAGACGCCGCCGTAAAGAAGGCCCTGGCAGAATTTAAAAAGATAGATATACTGGTAAATAATGCCGGTATGGACCCGGGCTGGGTACCATTTATAGAGATGGACCTTGATAACCTCAGAAAAGCCATGGATGTTAACCTTTATGGCGGGATGAATATGGTCCAGGCGATAGCCCCGCACATGATTTCACGTAAATACGGGAAGATTGTAAATTTTTCTGGTGGACAGGGAGGCCCAAATACTACCTCCTACAGCACATCCAAAGGCGCCGTCGATTCCTGGTCGGAAGTGCTGGCAAAAGAATTGGTGCCCCTGGGAGTTATAGTCAATACCTTTCTCCCGCCGCCGGCAAAGACCAAGCTTGGTGCGGACCACCTTCCTCCCAATTTCGCGGATAGAGTCTCGAAAATGATGCCCTTGGGACGGTTGTGCACACCCGCGGAAGTTGGATCGATGATAGCCTATATGGTCTCGGACACCAACAGCTACATGGTAGGACAGTATATCAAATTATAACCGTTTGTTATCGAAATAAACTAAATAGGAGTCAGAAAAGATGGTACAGGAATTAGAAGCTAGAATAAAAGCTTTGGAAAACGAGTTACAGCGATTAAAAGATATTGAAGAGATTAAATATCTGCAAAGGGCATACGGCTTTTACCTTGAAAACTGGATGGGAGAAGACCTTGCTGACCTTTTTGTCGATAGTCCCGATGCGGTTTTAAAGATAGCAGCAGGGCAGTTTGTTGGAACGGAAAATATCAGGACATTTTTTCGCCACGGTAAAAAAGACGTCCCGATCCACAAGGCGGATAATCCGGAGTTCAAACATCAGGTGATGCAGCTCAACGGCGTTGTTGACGTAGCTCCTGACGGCAAAACAGCCCAGGGAAGGTGGTACGGTTTCGGTGCCAATGCTTTTCCTCATGAGGGTGGCGTATCCCCCAACTGGATGGGCGGTACCTATGAGGTTGATTATGTAAAAGACGACGGCAAATGGAAACTTAAGGAAGTCCACTGGTGTATGGCGTTTAACGCAACGTACGGTGGTAGCTGGGTATCGGAAGAAAGGCGAAAGGATAATTTGACGAACAGGCCGTATAACCCGGATTCCGAACTGGGAAAGGTTAGCTTGCCGCCAGCAGAGAACGCCTTATATCCTTCCGGTTATATTTGTCCCTTCCATTTCGCCAATCCGGTATCGGGGCGCAAGACAATCTAAATACCGGTATAAATAATCCAAATTTTGCTGCGGTTTTTTACTTAAACGACTGAGCGATCTTCTTAAGCTCATCTAGAGGCATTTTTTTTCCGGCCGCAAGGGCTATTTCGCACTGGCCAGACTTTCCGGGCATCAACCACCAGAGCTGGTAGTGCTGTTCTCTGTCTATAATAACTCCCTGGTACTTACCGACATCTGTTGATTCTCCAATGGCTCTGGTTACATCCTCTCCCTCAGGATGCCAGCTAATGGTTATTCCTATCTTACATTGAAGGGTATATTGTTGACGGCTTTCGCCGGCATCACCCATATTAATTATCCGTTTTTCAATCGGATTTTCTGCCAGGTATATTTTCACCGCATCATCCTGCGTATAGATATCCTGCACCACGTAACCTTCCGGGAGATAGCCAGGCTGGGGTACGGCCACACCTAAAAATCGGGCGGCCTCTTCCATGTTTACTTCTTTCGCCGTCAGTTCTATCCTGTCGAAATATCCTTCTTGTTGATCCGAGCGCGTGTATGAAGAGATCAGTACGATGTTGATAAACATCATCGGCTGACTGACTCTCTTCCAGATAATCGGACAGTGCACCATCCCTTTAGGGACGTATACTACTGAGGCAGAGTTAATGATATTCTTCGTTTCCTCTTCACCCAGATACAGTTCAACATCCCCGTCGAAAACCCGCTGGTCCTCTGGGGTACCCATGAAACAAAAGAACTGGTCAAAATCATGGGCATGGGGACGTTCCATCTGGATGGGTTCGTTGATGTAAGTATATCTAATCCCGAAATCCATCTCCGGGAAATAGTTTTTACTGTCAAATAGAAGCCTTGGAGTATATGGAGGAAAAATGTTCCATGATAGCGGTTCCCGGACAATATACTTCTCATATGGCGTTGTTTCCACTGAATTATTTCTCCTTTTCTTTAGAATTTATATTCACGGTATAATCTCCATAATATCATATTAGTGACAAAATTAAGTCTCACTGTGCCAGTCCGTTAGTCTACGTTTAAATTTTTCAGATTAAATTCGATTTGGCTTAAGGATACCAGATTACTTATATTCCAAATATACCTGGAGTTAATTGAAGTGTGTTGCATTCCTTCCTGAAGGTCAGCCATTCAGTCGGTCAGGTAATAAATTTACTGTGAGTATCCTCTCCTTTTCCGAAGTTACTCAAGAGCGTGGCACAGGAGTCAGTTTAAAGTCGCCGACTTCGGGTACGACGACACCCATCATGATCGGACTTTTAACATTCCTGAAGAACAAGGGGAAATGTCCGAGCCCGGCCGGTACATAAATACTGCAGGATTCATCGAATTTTATCTTTTCCAGACTATTTCCTTCACCCAGCCAAAACTCCCCGTCACCCCCCAGATAGCTGGTATCGTATGGGTCGTTACCAAAGAATATGAAAATCTCCGGGTAATCATGTTTATGCGCACCGTAATCTTTATCACTGGTAAGTAGCGTCATGTCACCTATGACCCAACCGTACTCGATTTTGGAGGTGGCTTCTTTCACGTTATCATTTGAAAATATTAACCGCGGCCCGGTAGTGGTTTTATCTGTTAAAGGGAGCTTATATGTTTTGGGGATCCCGAATTTTATAGCTCCATCAGGCCCGGGCCCGAGAATTACTTCCGCTTTTCGGGTAACATATTTCTCGTATCTCGATTTCATCATTTGTTCAATCCTTTTCATCGTAAATTATTGCGGTAAGTTTAGACGGGTCTTATAATGGCGCGTACAGGGCAGGCATCACCCCCCTCAAGCCTTAGAGGTAGACATATTATCTCATATTTACCAGCCTTTACCTCCGATAGATCAAGATCTTCTATGATATAGATACCATGATTTAGTAATATCAGGTGGGTTTTATCGATATTCTCCAGCCCACCTCCGCCTATTGATATATAATCGATACCAACAAGGCGTACCTTTTTCTCGGCGAGGAAGCTGGCTCCTTCAACAGTGACGTATACCGAATCCGCAAAGAATTTCTTCATTCGCTCAGGTCTAGACGAGTTTCGTGTTTTGAATAGAAGACGTTCGCCGGGCTGAATATCATGTGTCTTAAGCTCTTCCGGTTTAATAGACATATTATCCCTAATTTCAATTACACGTGCTCTACCAATCGTCGTATCCAGGTTCATTTGATCGACTGTTTCACCTTCTTCAATAAAATGGTAGGGAGCGTCAATATGTGTCCCGTTATGCGAGTTTATATTAATCTGGCACATGGCAACATTATTGAATTTTTTCCTGTGAAGAATGAATTCAATATGTGGTGTCAGGGGCTCCACAGGTCCCTGCACCATAGAGTCTCGCAGTGGTAGCGAGATATCTATCCACTCTGATTTCGGGGTGGTAATCTGCCTGGAACTCCCACCTATTTCATTAACCATTGATAAAAATACCTCCTTTACATATTATAAAGCTACGGGGTTATTCTGCCGGTAATCATTCTTGCAACTATAATGTCACAATTATATCACAAGGTTTTTTATACTACTATGTACTTTTGTATTAGCTTATACGGTCAATATCAGAACATTAGTTTTAATAATATTCTTAACTTCATTGTCACTATTCCTTTTGTAATGGTTAGAGGATGCAAATAGCATAGGTAGGTCTGTGACATAAGAAATACTTTCTGCTGTTCATTAGTGAATAAAGAGATCACGTTATGGTTATAGGACATGGTTAAAACAGCATAGTGTATGTTTATGATATAATTCAGTTTGCTATCGGTTGTACAAAGATTGCCCATTATCATTGTTAATATTTCCATATATATCACCATGGGGGAGAATATCAATGGAAAAGGTCAATTCGGTGCGTTCAGAGATAAGGCTAGTATCGACCAATCAGCTACAGACAAAGGCTGGAATTTAGCCGGTCGAAAATCAACCGGACATTTCCGGTGCGGAAAAATACTCTACAGACACATTTATTAAAAGAAAGAGGTGGATAGATGTCTACATCAGAGAATTCCAGGTATTTTTTAACCGAGGCAGACGGGATTATCCAGCCGGGTATGAATGAGGCTATTGAACATCGCATAGTAAAAGCCGATAACGGGCTTTTAGGTCCAGATTTCGGTATAGGCTGGCACCCGGTTACCCGTCCTTTTAAGATGGTTGAAGAATCTCACAGGCATGACTATGCTCAGATTCTGGCCTTCATTCCGGGTGATATTACCAGACTGGGTGAACTTGATGCTGAAATTGAATTTTATTTAGACGGAGAGAAACACATTATCAATAAAACAACTGTTGTTCATATCCCCGGGGGAATGATACATTGCCCGTTGTATATTAATCGGGTAGGCAAGCCTTTCCTGTTCAACAATATGTATTTCATCGCCGAATATAAAGCAGATCCGGTAACTAGATAATAAATAAGTGTAATCAGTAAATATCAATTTATCAGTAATATTTTATAGGAGGTTTGAATATATGACCGGTAACAAGTATGCAAAATATGTCGTCAATAAGGCAATGCGGCCAAAGGATTTCATGGATGAGATGGCTGCCAGCTTTATGACTATGCCTCCCCTGATTTTCTTGAACGGTGATGTGCCCATAGAAGGTTCGAATCAATTTCTTGAAGTCGTCTGGATATGGGCGGAGGGCGCGGCAGCTGTCAATCCCGATAGACCTCCCCATTCCCATGAATTCGATGAATTATTTGTTTTTCTTGGCAATGATCCAGAAGACCCCGACGACTTAGGAGGAGAAGTGGAATTCTGGCTAGGGGAGAAAAACGATACCGAAAAATATAGCTTTACTACTTCTACGTCTATTTTTGTCCCGAGGGGACTGGTGCATCTGCCAATGATTTTCAAAAATATCCGTCGGCCTTTCCTTCTGGTGACGGTAGGCATCAATATGGGTAAAGAATGGGTTAGGGCTAAGGCTCCCAGGTAAACTCCTTATGGGTATTCAGAAGGGACGAATTAGGGATGTTATTTTCGCTTAAAACAGAGCTTTAGCAGTTACCCCAGCTTATAAAAAGCCAAGGATTTTAGTTCCTGTCAGCATCTACAGGTATTCGATGGCTGAGTTTTCAGAGAAGTCAGCTTCTTCCCGGCGCTCATGAGGCTCTTGTCAGCCGGGACGTTTTCGAGACTGTACAGACCACCCTTAAAAAGAACAGTAGCAGGTCTGAAACCCTTCAGGTTCGACCAGAGAGGCATTATCTTCTTAAAGGCATGGTAAGATGCGCCTATTGCGGTATGCCCATGTGGGCACAGACTTATCAAAGCGGTAAACCTTTCTACAGAGAACATAAAAATTCCCGAAGTCATGGCATATGCCCCGGCGGTGGTTCTGTCACCTGTACCGTAATAGATAGTCAGATCACCGGTCTTATTGAAGCTATCGAACTAGGTCCTCAGTGGCTGGAGGAAGTCCTGGCAATCATCAGCCTTAAGGATGAAGTGGAACAAGTCAGGAAGAAGCGTCAGGCCTTACAGGAGAAGCTTAGGCGGATGGCCAAAGCCTACATCGATGGCGTTTTTCCCGATGAAGAATATCATCGTCAGAAAAAGCTCCTGGAAATGGAGCTTGAATCCCTTATAATCCCCAAGGCAAATGCAGCCGAGGAGGCCGAGAAGCTGATTATGGACTTGCCCCGGTTATGGTTAAAAGCTAATCAGGAAGAAAAAAGAAATCTTCTGCTGACTATGCTGGATGCCGTCTATGTGGATGCTAAGAAGGCTAAGTCTATCATCGCCATAAAACCGAAGCCGCCTTTTAAACCTGTCTTCCAGGTGGCGGCTTCCCGTAAAGAATCCGGTATCAATATCTTAAACGAGCCTCTTAATGGCTCGTCTGTGTTTCTGGTGGAGCCGGGGGAGAGTCGAACTCTACCTGAAACACGATATATCGTGAAATGGCTAAATAGTGACCTTAAACCAAAAGCACCTCATCCCGTTGTAAGATAGTTCGAATCCCC
>Ga0154649_1086_pt8 | contig 10203 bp, 9 predicted proteins | sample Rifle2008BG13ft_FD_116078 | JGI IMG/M metagenome (GOLD analysis project Ga0154649, IMG submission 116078) | Chloroflexi bacterium RBG_13_51_18
TATTTTTCAATCCCTTTCTTAGCCTCCTCCCAGAGGTCGTCCCATTCCTTCAACGTAAGTTTCTGCATTTCTTTGCCGCGCTGGCGGCAGAGCTCCTCCACGCCGGAAAAGCGGCGGTAGAATTTGCGGTTGGCTTCCCGCAAAGCCGACTCGGCGTCGATGCCCTGCCAGCGGGCGAAGTTGACCAGGGTAAAAAGGAGGTCGCCTAACTCCTGCGTTTTTTCTTCTTGAGTATTTGCTTCCTTGATTTCCCCGATTTCCTCGATTATCTTGTCGATAACCCCGTCTATATTTTCCCACTCAAAGCCGACCCGCACGGCGCGGCGGGATATCTCATAGGCATAGGCGAGGGCCGGCATCTGCCCGGGCACACCGGCCAACATAGATTTACCTTCTTCCCTCTCCCCTTTTTTCAAGACCTCCCAGTTATGCATCACCTCCGCCGAATCCTTGACCTTTTTGTCGCCGAAAATATGGGGGTGGCGGCGGATTATTTTTTCAGAGATGCTTTTTATAACATCGTCGATTATAAATTCGCCGTCGTCTTTAGCTATCTGCGCGTGCAGTACAATCTGCAACAGCAGGTCGCCCAGTTCCTCACACAGTTTAGCGGAGTCGGCCTCATCCAGCGCTTCCAGTACCTCATATGTTTCCGAGAGGAGGTTTTCCCGCAGGGACCGGTGGGTCTGTTCCTTATCCCAGGGACAGCCGTCCGGGGCGCGCAACCTAGCGATAATGTCCACGAAGGTATCGAACTTATGCAAATTATCCGGTAAAGACAAGGGCAGCCTCCTTAACCATGATTATAACGGGCGAGCCTTATTGTAGCAATAGTATTGCATTATTCCGCATTTGCGCATTTACTCTTTTACGCACCTGCGCTTTTTATAATATAGGCCTAACTTGGCAGCCTCGCGCCGATAAAGTCGCGCTGTCCCCGAGAAAACGCGGCGGCGGTCATAGTTTTTTTCCCGGCATACTGGATATTGAGCACTTTCAGGATGCCTTCACCCGTAACGATACCGACGGCGCCTTCATTTTCGGGCAAAGCGATGACGGCTCCGCATTCCCGACCGCTTCCACCGGGCATTACCGCTGCCTCGCTTATCTTCAGCTGTCTGCCCTTCCAGTGCGTATAGCAGCCCGGCCAGGGATAGTAGGCCCGTACACGCCGCCAGATATCTTCGGCCGGTAATTGCCAGTTTATTTCACCGTCGGATTTCTTTACCTGACCGACATAATCGGATTGCGAATCGTCCTGGGGTTGGGGAGTTATCTCATCGCGCAGCCAGCCGGTGAGGGCCTCCTGCAAGAGATGAGCGCCTACTATCGAAAGCTTTTCCGTCAGGCTGCCGGTATTATCTGTGGGGAATACGGGTATAGATGCGGCGGCCAGAACAGGTCCTGTGTCCAGTTTGTACCTTACCAACTGTACACTGACGCCGGTAAAGACATCCCCGCCAAGTATAGCCGCGGCCACCGGCGAGGCGCCGCGGTGCCGGGGCAGTAGTGAAAAGTGGACGTTCAGGCACTGGCGTGGCGGTATATCCAGCAAAGCCCGGGGCAGAATCTGGCCGAAAGCACATATTATAATAACATCCGGTTTAAAGTCCGCCAGCTGCGCCAGGGCTTCTGCCGACCGGACGCTCTCCGGCTGTATGACCGGCAGCCCCCACTTAAGCGCCGCGGCCTTAACCGCCGATACCGTCATGCCGCGGCCCCGCCCGGAAGGCCTATCCGGTTGGGAATATACGGCGATGATATTATAACCATTGATTACCAGCTGCTCCAGCGAAGGCACGGCGAACTGTGGGGAACCCATAAAAACGATACGCAACTTATCCCTCCAGACGCCAAAATTCTAACACTAAAATATTTTTTTTACCACCATTCGTTGTTGGGCAAGGGACACCAGAAAACCCGCAAGAAACACAGTTTACAAGAGTTATCAAGAGGCGTCATGGGGGGAAAACGGCTGGTTCTTGATGCCACAAAATTTGCCATGAGGGGGGCGGCGGTTGTATGCTAGGTGTTGTTAATGAATTAATCATTTATTAACATTTTCACCTCGCCGGACCCGCAAGGAAAGGCGAGAAATCCAGGTGATTTTGGAGCAGGGCGAACTATTGCCTTTTTGCAGGAGACGGGGGGTTGTAATTAAGTATTGCTGTAGATATTTATTAAGTTTATGAAACCAACAATTGTCCGACCACCGAAAGAAATATGGGAAATAGCCCTGGGTGATTTACAGGTCCAGGTCAGCAAGCCTAATTTCCGGACCTGGTTCAGCAAGACCGTCGGCTTAAGCTACCAGGACAACAAATTCGTTGTCGGCGTGCCCAATACATTTGCCGCGGAATACCTGGAGAAAAACCAGCGTTCACTCATCGAAAAAGCGCTCGCCGGCCTGACGGCCCCGGAGGTACAAATAGTCTTCCAGGTAAACGGAAAGTCCCACCATCAGCCGGCGCCGGCTGAAAATGCATCACCTATTCCAGAGACGCCGCCGGTTTTTACCAGACTGAATCCCGATTATGTTTTCGATTCCTTTATCGAAGGCGGCAGCAACAGACTTTCGCTGGCCGCCGCCAGGTCCGTAGCCCAGAACCCGGGTCGAACCTACAATCCTCTTTTCATCTACGGCGGTGCCGGACTTGGCAAGACGCACCTACTGCACGCCATCGGCCAGGCGGCTACGGCCAACCATATCAATGTCATCTGCACCAGCGCCGAGCAGTTCACCAACGAGTTCGTTACCTCTATACGCGAGAAAAATACCGAAGAGTTCCGCAACAAGTACCGCAGCATCGGCATGCTGCTTATCGACGACATACAGTTCATCGGCGGCAAAGAGCAGACCGAGGAGAGCTTCTTCCACACCTTCAACGAGCTGCACAACACCAACCGCCAGATCGTCATGACCAGCGATTGCCCTCCAAAGTCGATGCCGCTCCTCGAGGAGCGCCTGCGTTCCCGCTTCGAATGGGGGTTAATTGTAGACATACAGCCGCCCGACTATGAAACGCGCCTGGCTATCCTGCAGTCCAAAGCCCGCCGCAAGGGCATCAACGTCCCCACGGATGTCCTCGAGCATATAGCCCGGGAAACGCAAAACAACATCAGAATACTAGAAGGCTTGCTGAACAGGGTGATAGCCTTTTCCAAGCTGCTTAAAGCCGAGCCGACCCTGGAGATAGCATTACAGGCTCTGGCGGATGTAGCCAGCAAAGAGTTTATGCCGGAAGACATCACCCCTAAAATGATAATCGAAGCCGTGGCCGAGAGTTTTCAGCTATCCCTAGACGCGCTGCTAGGGCGGAAACGCGACAAGGACACCGCTTTAGCGCGACGCCTGGCGATGTACATCATCCGCCAGGAGACCAATTACTCCCTAGCCCAGATAGGTGAAGAGCTGGGGAAGCGCGACGCCGCCTATGTTACCAACGCCTGCAGGAAAATCGCCGGGGATATCGATTGCAACCCCTTTTTAAAGCGCAAGATCCGGGATATTCAACGCAACATCAACCATTAAACATGCGCCAGAAACCATTCTGCATTACTAATATTAATACATCAGCTGATTTGACTCTCCTTCAGCTTTAATTTCAAGCATCGGATTGTTGATATTTTGGAGTTATTTTGGTAGTTTTTTAATGATTTTTAGGTCTATTTTTGTTCCTGTTTTGCGACCATGCGTTCTGTAAAGCATTCTAATTTTCAATAATTGCTTAATTTTCACTTGTAACGTTAGTAGTATTAATATAAATATCTTAAAAAGGAATATATAACTTGTTGTATAATCATATTGTTTATTAGTTTATTTGTTGAGATGTAACATATGTTCGATAAAGCAGAGATAAAGGTAAAAGCGGGTGACGGCGGAAGCGGCATGGTAGGTTTCCGCCGCGAGATGTACGTGCCTTACGGCGGTCCGGATGGGGGTGACGGCGGCAAGGGGGGAGATGTAATCATAAGGGCAGACAAGTCAACCGACAGCCTGCGGGCCTACCAGAGTAGCAGGCTATACCATGCGGAGAACGGGCATAACGGCGCCGGCCGGCAGAAGCACGGCAGGGACGGTAAGGACATTGTGCTGGTAGTACCGCCGGGGACGATGGTTTTTATCGAGGAAGACAATATCAGGGTAATGCTGGCCGACCTCGAAATGGACGGAGAAGAGGTTATCGTGGCGGCGGGGGGAAAAGGCGGCTGGGGTAACATCCACTTTAAATCGTCGACCAACCAGGCGCCACGCATCGCTCTGCGCGGCGAGAAGGGCGAGGAAATGACCATCCTGCTGGAGATGAGGTTGATCGCCGACGCGGGGATAATCGGTTATCCCAACGCCGGGAAGTCGACCTTACTGGCGGCGGCATCGGCAGCCAAGCCAAAGGTTGCCAGCTATCCCTTCACAACGCTGGAGCCGGTACTGGGGGTGGTGGAGATAGGAATGGAGAGCTTCGTCATGGCGGAAATTCCGGGGCTAATTGAGGGCGCCCACCTGGGAAAGGGGCTAGGGCACGATTTTCTACGCCATGCCATGCGCACCAGGATACTGATTCACCTGGTTAGCGGGACATCGGACACACCCGCCGAGGACATGATAAAAGTCAACGGCGAGCTGGCGATGTTCGACGCGGCGCTGGCCCAAAAGCCCCAGATAATAGCCATTAATAAAATCGACCTGCCAGAAGTGCAGGAGAAACTGGAAGAACTCAAGAAAGAATTCAGGGGGGCGGGCATTAAAGCCCATTATATATCGGCGGCAACCGGACAGGGTGTTAATGAGTTGACGGCAGAGGCCATGAAAGTGCTGAAAACGCAGGCCGCTGCGGAAAAGAAGCTTGAGTTCCCCGCCAAGATATTCCGGCCACAGCCCCGGGAAGAACGCATCACGGTAGTCAGGGAAGGAGATACGTGGGTGGTGAAGGCGGCCGGGCTGGACAGGTTAATCGGGGGTGGAGGAGTTACCGCCGAAGAGCTGCGCTGGCAGCTGAACAAGCAGCTGACCAAGATGGGCGCCCACAAAATACTGGAGAAGGCGGGCGTGAAGGCGGGGGACAGGATACGCTGCGGCGACCTTATGTGGGAGTGGGAATTGCCGGGCCGGGGAGGCAAAAAGACAGGCATACTCGGCGGGACGTTCGACCCGGTGCACCTGGGGCATATCATGATGGCTAAAGAAGCCAGGGAAGCCCTGGAACTGGACGAGGTGCTTTTGATACCGGCCGGACAGCCGATGTCCAGACCGAACGAGATAATAACACCGGCCAAACACCGGCTGGAGATGCTGAAACTGGCGATTGAAGGAATAGATTACATGAAAGTATCAACCATCGAGGTTGAACGCAAAGGGCCGTCCTATACTGCGGACACCATAGCCGAGATAAGAAAAAAGTCGGGCGGCGGCGATGAGCTGTATTTTATACTGGGGTGGGACAGCCTGGCGCAGCTGCCGACCTGGCATGAGCCGTCGCAAATTATCAGCATGTGCACACTGGCGGCGGTACCGAGGCCGGGCTACGCCAAACCCAGATTGAGAGGACTGGAAGGGGTATTGCCGGGAATATCCAAAAAAGTGATATTCCTGGAAAAACCCAGGGTAGATATCAGCGCCACGGAAATCAGGGAGCTCGCGGCTAAGGGAGAATCTATAGCCCATCTCGTACCGGAGCCGGTGGAGAAATATATTAAAAAGAACAAACTTTATAGAGATTAGCAGGAGGCATCATGAAAGCAATCGGCGTCGTCGGCAGCCCCAGGAAGGGAGGCAACTCGGAGATATTAACGGCGCACTGCCTGAAAGCCATAGCGGAAGAGGGGCTGGAAACGGAACTGATCAGGCTGGCGGGGCTGGATATCAAGGGGTGCAACGCCTGCGGGTACTGCTTCGAGCACCCGGGAAGCTGCTCCATAGAGGACGACCTGCGGCCTATCCATGAAAAGATGCTGGCCGCCGATGTTATAGTAGTTGCCTCGCCGGTGTATTTCGGGTCGGCCACGGCGCTGGTGAAGGGGCTGCTGGAACGGGCAGGGTACATGTCCCGCGGGAAGTACGCCGGCAAGGTGGGCGGACCGATAACGGTGGCGCGGCGGGCGGGGCAGAACTTTACGTTTGCCGAGCTGTTGTTCTGGTTCCACATTACTGGGATGGTGAATCCAGGCTCGATATACTGGAACGTGGCGATAGGGAGGGAAAAGGGGGAGGTGGAGAAGGACGAGGAGGGAATGAGGACGGTCTGGGAGTTCGGGAAGAACTGCGCTAAAGTGGCAAAAAAGCTGCGGGGATAGATGGAAGAGATGGTTTGAACCCCCTACCCCAAGAGATTTTCATTTTAAAGCGTCTGGCATGTATTCCTAGAAACAGTTGGAGTGGTAAAATATCAATATATCAGGCTATAATAAAGCGTTTTATTTCTAACGGAGGGAATTCAAGTGGCGGGTGAATCGGTAATAAGCGAGGAATTAAACAAGCTGCTCAATGTAGAGTTCGGGCCGGAAGTATACGAGATTGAGAAGGGCATGCTGAAGAAATTCGCCGAGGCCATCGAAGACCCCAATCCGAGGTGGCTCGAGGAAGCCCCGCCCACTTTCCCCGCCTCACTTGTGCCCAAAGAACTGCTGAATAAGCTCTTCAATGCGGATATACCTCTAAAGCGTCTACTCAACGGGTCGAGCGAACTGGAGTATTTTGTTCCTATTAAAGCAGGCGATGTTATTTCCGTAACGGCCAAGCTTACCCGGCTGCGGCAGGTAGCGGGGGCGGAGGGGCCGACCCTTTTCATGTTTACGGAGATGACCTATACCAACCAGAGGGGCGAGGTGGCGGTCAAGGGGAAGAATACATATATCAAATATTAGGGGAAAGATATGGCAGGACAGGTCTATTACGAAGATATCGAGGCGGGCAGCGAAATACCGGCGCTGGTGAAATACCCTACGACCATGCAGCTGGTGAAGTACGCCGGCGCCTCCGGGGACTATTACCAGATACACTACGATAAGGACTTCGCTATAGCCAACGGGCTGCCGGGGGTGATAGTGCACGGGTGGCTGACGCTTTCCTTCCTGGGCCAGATGGTGACCGACTGGCTGGGGGAAAAGGGGACTCTGTTAAAACTCAACGGCAGCTACCGGGGCATGAATAAAGTCCACGAGGACATTATCTGCAACGGTAAAGTGACCAAGAAATATACCGAAGAAGACAGGAACCTGGCCAGAGTAGAAATCTGGGCGGAAAACCCGCAGGGCGAAAAGACGGTCACCGGCACGGTAGTGGTAACGCTGCCTTCAAGGGCGTAATCACTCAAGTGCGCAGTTGCGCAATTACGTGCTTGCTCATTTGCTATCTTCTAAGGACTCCGCAAGCAACTCGCTTAAGTCCAGCGCTTTGACCGTCTCCTCCGCCCCTTTAGCTTTAAGTCCGTCATCGAACATGGTGAGGCAGTAGGGACAGGCGGTCGCCACGCACTTTACGCCGGCTTTAATAATTTCTTCCACCCGGCGGTTGTTGACGCGCTTTTCAGGGTCTTCTTCCATCCAGATATGGCCGCCCCCGCCCCCGCAGCAAAAGCTGTCCGACCGGCGGCGCGGCAGTTCAACAACATTGCCGCTGACGGCTTTAAGGATTTCGCGCGGCTCGTCGTAGACATCGTTATAGCGGCCGAGGTAACAGGAATCGTGGTAGGCGGCTTTAAGGGAGGTGGGGTTTTTGACATTGAGTCGGCCGTTTTTCAAAAGCTCCGCAAGGAATTGGGTATGGTGCACGACCTCATAATTGCCGCCGAACTGCGGGTACTCATATTTAAGGCTGTTAAAGCAGTGGGGGCAGGAGGTCAGAATCTTTTTCACGTTGTGCCCCTTTAGAATTTCGATGTTCTGCCGGCAGATGGTCTGGAAAAGGTACTCATCACCAATCCGGCGGGCGGGGTCGCCGCAGCAGGCCTCTTCATCGCCGAGGATGGCGAATTTAACGCCGGCGGCCCGAAGCACTTTAACGGTGGCGCGCGCCACTTTTATATTGCGGTCGTCCAGAGCGGCGGAGCAGCCCACCCAGTAGAGAACATCGATGTCTTGAGCATCAGAAACGGTGTCTATTGGCAGACCATCACACCAGGTCGTCCGGGTGGCAGTGGTGCCGCGGTAAGGGTGACCGCGTGTGCCGAGGCTTTTAAGGGCTTCCCGGACGGCTTCCGGGAATTTGCTTTTTTCCATCGCCAGATTGCGGCGCATATCAATTATTTTATCGACGTGCTCGATATAGACCGGGCAGGCCTGCTGGCAGGCGCGGCAGGTGGTGCAGTCCCAGATAACCTCTTCGGTAATGACCTCGCCGAGCATTTCTTTACGGGACGATGCTGCCTTTAACGAGAACTTGCCGGGATAAACATCATAAAGGTGGTCTTTAAGGTCCAGGACAACCTGCTTGGGATTGAGCGATTTACCGCTAAAGTAAGCCGGGCAGGCATCCTGGCAGCGGCCGCAGCGGGTACAGGCATCGAGGTCAAGGATCTGCTTCCAGGTGAAGTCTTCGATTTTGCTAGCGCCAAATAACTCCGTTTTCTCGAAGTCGATAGGGGCCAGCGCGCCGCGGGGGCCGAGGTTTCTAAAAAATATATTAACGGGGTCCCAGAGAATATGGAATAGACGCGAGTTTACCAGGGCGAGGTAAGCGAACAGACCGAAGGAAAAGACGACATGGAACCACCATATTCCTATGTGCCATCCGCGTAAAGTCGCATCAGAAGCGCCTGAAAAAGCTTTGGCAAGCACCCAGCCGCCCGGTGACCATACTGCCCAGCCCGGGTTCGTCTGGAGTTCCGTAGCGGCGATACGCAGACCTTCGACGACGAAGCCGGTGAGGATGGTAACCAGGATAATCAGCAGGGCAGTCAGGTCTTCCCACCGGTTATCGAGTCGTTTCGGCTTCCAGATATAGCGTCGGAACAAAGCCAAAATCACGCCGATAGTTGCCAGTATGCCGAATACGTCCACAATCAAGGAAAAAGCCAGATAGACGTTGCCTCTTAAAATCTGTTCCGCAGAACCGACGATAGTTGCGAGAAGAAAAATAATGAAACCCCAGAAAATGAGAAAGTGCATCAGGCCCGGGAAAAACTCGCGGGGCCTTAAGGGCTTATCGACTCCGAAGAACCTGCGATGAAGCAGGCCGTCAACAACAGCGAGAGAGACAAAGGAAGTAGTCCTTTTCCACCAGCTTCCGGCGCGGTCGGACGGCAGACCGACCCTCAACCGTTTTATGTGGATAAAGACACCGTAAAGGAGCAACCCGAAGCCGATAGTGGCCAGGACATACATGGGCCATTGAAGGCTGATATTCCAGAATACCTCACGGGAAGCTTCATTCATGGTTGATTCCTCTCAAGGGGCCTACCATTTATTGCGATTATATTATAAACAATATGGGCGGTGCTTTGACAACTTGCCTAAATGGAGATATTATAAAATCTCACGGGAGGGGGTTTAGAAGCGTAAATGCTCATTTGAGTGGTTACGCAATTGCGCAAAATGAAGAAATACGAGCTTATAGAGCATACGGCGGACATGGGGCTGGCGGCTTACGGTAAAGATTTAGCCGGGGCCTTCGCCAACGCGGCTTACGGCATGTTCTCCATCATCGCAGACCTAAATGCGGTGAAAGAAGTAGAGTCGCGGCGTATCCGGATAAAAGAAGACGACGCCGAAAGCCTGCTCTTCGAGTGGCTGAACAGCCTGCTTTACTACTTCGACGTGGAGACGCTGCTGTTCAAGAAATTCGATATAGTAGAGTTAGGGGATGACCATCTGGAAGCGGTTTGTTATGGGGAGAAATACGATGCCTCCCGTCACCATCTTAAAACAGGAATAAAGTCGGCCACCTACCATATGCTGGAGGTGGACAAAGCGAAAAACCGGGTGCAGGTTATTTTTGATGTGTAGGAAGTGCGGCGATGCCTAAATGGAGCGGCAAGCTGGAAAAAGTCGACGAATACCGCTGGCGTATTCCCAAAAGCTACAAGCCGGGCATGCGCGTGGACGGGCTTATCTATACTGACGAGGGGATGCTGCCGCATATTTTAGAGGAGCAAGCCCTGGATCAGGTAGCCAACGTGGCTTTCCTGCCGGGCATCGTGGGGTATTCTTTAGCCATGCCGGACATCCACTGGGGCTACGGCTTTGCAATCGGCGGTGTGGCAGCGATGC
>Ga0154649_1035_pt1 | contig 9653 bp, 8 predicted proteins | sample Rifle2008BG13ft_FD_116078 | JGI IMG/M metagenome (GOLD analysis project Ga0154649, IMG submission 116078) | Chloroflexi bacterium RBG_13_51_18
CGCCATAGCTAATTCCGGGTGAGCATTACCAGTAAATACCTTGAGTTCGTCGTTCATGAAAAATCCCCTCTCTTTTTACCAAGGTTTGCCGCATTTTTATTATAGCACTAATGATGGGGAAGCTCATCCCCCCAATACCTGCTGCAATACAAAGAGTTGTTACCATACTCTTAATTCTCACCCCCTTTGTCCCCCTCTCAAACTCAACTATCCAATTAGTCCTTTTTTTATTGTTAGAGAGGGGGAAACCTATCCAGGAAGGTGTGAGTGTAAACAATTGGGCGTTTTGTTGAATGTACGGATACCTGCTATACTGTTCTGCGCAGAGGAAGTTTAAGGAACATCTGAGCACTGTCTTAAAGCCATAGGAAGTTACCAGGCAAAGGAGAAAATCACATGGTTAATAGCGGCCAAAAGAATGAACGCCCGTCTTGGGATGACTATTTCTTGGAGCTAGCCAATGCTGCCTCAAACAGGGCGACCTGCGACCGTGGCAAAAGCGGCTGTGTGATTATCCGAGACAAACAGGTATTGGCTACAGGATACGTTGGCTCTCCCGCCGGGTTACCTCATTGTGACGATGTGGGACATCTGATGAAGAAAGTGATACAAGAAAACGGTGAAATAAGTGAACACTGTTTACGCACAGTGCATGCTGAACAGAACGCTATCTGCCAAGCTGCCAAAAGAGGGATTTCCATTGAAGGCGCCACCATCTATTTGAGAATGACCCCTTGTCGGACTTGTGCCATGCTCTTGATCAACTGTGGAATTCAAAGAGTGGTCTGTGAACGCAAATATCAGCTTGCTGAAGAAAGTGAACAACTATCCGCGGAAGCCGGTATTAAGTTAGTATACAAATACGATAGGCGGCAAGAGTATTAGGTTTATCAATGGCTTATTGTAGCATGTTTGTGGGAAAATGCGCACAAGCCTCGGCTCTTGTACCACAAAGTAGTGATATCAGCCGTTAAACGATTGCCCGTTTCATTACTTGGTATTTAATATCCAGTCATTGACGTGCTAGCACAATTGTTCTATTATATATCAAACTCTATAATGAAAGCTCATCCTAATATCAACCTTATCTCAAATCGGAGGAACGATATGGAACTGGTTAAACCGTTTGCCCTGCAAACCGGTGACAAGATTGGGATAGTTGCCCCGTCGATGCACATCATCAATGAGGAAGCTGTCGCAAATGGCATCGCCACACTGCAGGAACTCGGGTTCCGCGTGGAGTTGGGGCCAACCGTCCGTTCGAGATACCGGAATAGTTCCGCCTTGCCTGAAGACCGGGCCAAGGAGCTAATGGAATTTTTCACTGACCCTGAAACAAAAGCAATTATCTGCCTGATAGGAGGCGACACTGCGGCACAGCTGTTGAAGCTGCTTGATTACGAAACGATAAAGTCCAATCCGAAACTATTCAGCGGGATGAGCGATATCGGCCACCTGAACTTGGCTTTTCTCTCGAAAGCCCAGATGGTGTCTATCTACGGGTTGGACCTGACCTTCGGCTTCGGCGCCGATCGGAATAATCCAGTAACCCGATATAATATCGATCTGTTTCTCAAATGCTGCACACATCCGGAACCTCCAGGAAAGATATCGGCTTTTACGCAGTGGGAATGTTGGCGGCCTGGCAGGGCAAGGGGGCGATTAATCGGCGGCTATCTCGGAGCGATTACTAGCTTGTACCGCACCAGTTACTGGCCGTCAATGGAGAACAGCATCCTGTTCTGGGAGGGACTCCAGACGCAGCCGCATGAAATCGAGAGACAGTTCACTATCGCTGAGGCCGAAGGGATGTTCGATACGGTAGCCGGGATGGTAGTGGGGAAACTAGTTGATTGCGAAGAGAAAGACTATGAAGGAATGCTACCCGATATTAGAGAATTAATCCTTGAAATCACCAAAGATTACGGTTTCCCGATCATCGGCAATGCTGATTTCGGCCACAGTGGTGTGTTCATGCCGATGCCAGAAGGTCTTCTAGCTGAAATAGACGCAGGACAGCTTTCGATTGAACTGGTTGAGCCGGTAGTCCGGTAGCTCAATTAAAGTAATAGAAGAAAATACATTTATGTTTTCTCCAGCTTAACATTCATCTAGATTGTTGGCTGAGGTAACAATAAAGTATTTTGTGACATATAGAGAACTCTAAATACCCCGCAACGTTAAATTAAAATATCCCGCAGGGTCTTGAGATTGACGACATCTTCTTTATTATACTCACAGAGTTTGTTGAGGGCATCAAGGTCAAAGGCGTCAATATATTTCCACCAGAGCTTCACGGCCTCCCAGCCGTTCATATCCGGCAACTGACGGGTAATGCCGACCTGCCTTTCCACGCCTTTAAGCCCTCCGCGCAGGTTTTTGCTCCAGCAATCATACATGAGGTCGCGGTGGCGGTAAAGCTGGGCGAGATTTATACCGAAGCGGGAATGAATAAAGGGCAGGTCGAAGCGGCTGCCGTTATAGGTATAGATAATATCGACGCCTTCAAGGGCTTCCAGGATAGCGTCGGCGGAGATATCACCGCCGACGAACTGGATGAATTCAGTTTCATCGCCGCGGCAGAGAAAAATGCCGACGACGGTGATTTCACTGGCGGAATAGGTGAGGCCGGTGGTCTCGATATCTATGTAGGCTTCAACAGTTATTGACCCTGATTTTGCACCCGACAATTCAGACATCACCCATTTCAACCTGCTCCAGTGTTATTCCCTGTGCGAATATAGTTTTATCACAGGTCAATTTTTACAGAATCCGAAAGCTTTATCCCTGAAGAACTTCCGGCGAGATATAGTCGCCATATTTTTCCTGAGCTTTAAGCAGGCGTTCACGCTGTTCTTTGAGCACATGCCAGACTTCAGCCGATAAATCGTCGATATTTTCATGGTAAAACTTTTCCACGCGGTCGAGCTTGGCCAGGTTTTCCGAGACACGAATGGTAAACTGCTTTATATAATCCTCTTTAGAATAATCCTTATCCAAGACCTGACGGAAGAGGGGCTGCAAGTCCTCATATTTAGGAATCCAGCCAGTAGGAGTCTCTATGGCACCGACGCCATTATTTATGCGGAGTTCCATCCACTTTACCCAGACATGCTTATCCTGGTGACCATTTAAGAATTCACCGTTTTCCCGGTCCTTCAAGAAGTAATTTACCCCAAATACCAGCGGCATTTTATCAAGATTTTTCCCGAACTGGAGGTAGTTATGGAGATATTGCCTCAGCGGAATAGAGATAAAGTCCTGAATGCTCATGATGTTTATCTCATGCTTGCCCTCCGCCTCGATGGTGGCGAAAGTTGTTTCGGTCTCCAGGGCAGCGCCGTAAGCAACAATACCGTGCTCCCAGTCAAATCCCTGCTGCACCGGCACGTAACTGCGATAGTCACGACCGCCGTATAGTATGCCCCCTAATTCAACGCCCGAAGGATTGTCCAGTTCAGGGTCGCAATTTGCCAGCACTTTAAGGGCAATAGTATACCGGGCGTTCTTATGAGCCGGCGGAACTTCTTCTCCCTTTTCATCTGTCTTGCCTTCAAACCAGTCGCCTGTAAAGTTTATCCCGCTTTTGGGAAGCTCGACATCCATTCCCAGCCACCACGGTCTGGCATCCTTAATCAGGACATTGGAGAAGATAATTTCGCCTGGGTTGGTAAGTATCTCGTGGATAAGTGGGTCATCCTTGGGATTAATATCCTGAATGATGCCGAAGATACCACATTCGATATTCACAGCGCGGCAGATGCCGCCGATATTGCGGACGTAGCCGATATCATCAGCCAGTATGGTTTCTCCCGGAAGCATAGCGGTAGAGGTCTTGCCGCAGGCGCTGGGGAAAGCGCCGGCAATATAGGTCTTGCGTCCATCCGGACCATTGACTCCCATTATCATGAAGTGCTCGGCAAGCCACCCTTCCTGATGGGCTTTGCGAATAGCCAGCCGGAGGGCGAGTTTCTTAAAACCTATGGAATTACCGGCGTACTGGTTGTTGATGCTATAAACCGTGTTCGCCGAGTAATCTATATAAATACGTTTCTTTTCATAGTTCACACTCACCATTTTTTCGTTTATTTTACCCGCCGAGTGTAAGGTATTAAAAAATTCCGTCCCCGGGCCTGCTTTGCGGAAAGCTTCATAGCCCTTCCGGTACAGGAGGTCGACGCTGTGAGCCACATACCAGGAATCGGTACACTCCAAGCAATAAATGGTGAATTCGGAATCAGCCGGTCCCAGAGTAAGAAAGCGCACAATCATAGTGCGCCCCTCCATCGAATTCTTGCACAACCCCTGTACTTCCGTAATTCCCTCTTCCCGTTCAATCTGGTTGAGAGCCTCATTAAGAGATTCTCCCCTAGGCACAAGGAGCTTGGTTACCGCCCGGTCACGCCCCTGGTCATAGGGGCCGTCAAAATGGAAAGTATGCCCCGGGGCAGCTAAAGCGGCGCTTTCTTCACCGGCAACAATGGCCATATTCCTGATGTTAGCAACCTCATCAGGAGTGTCACTGCAGATAAAGATAGTATCCGGATTACAGAGTTCAGCCGACTCATAAATTGCTTTGTGCACCTCTACATTATCTATGGCAGATAACTTATCATAGTCTTTCTGGCTGGTTTTAGCCTGTAAAGCTGCAAGATAATTTTTCAAGACTTCCTCCTTGACATGATATACTATACCCTTTTCCGTCAATCCCATACAAATTGTGAATCCTGAATGAGTTGGGCTTTCCGGGTTTAAATTCTTCTTTCGTTTTCTTTCCTACTATGCCTTGTTTTTAAATGTTTTTATTGAGTTAAAAGTAATATTGGCTACAACAGCTAAATTACTGGATTACATTGTCCACAAGTGATATAATAGTAACCAAATATATACGAACAATAATATACGAATATTCATTCATATGATAACTCAACCGGGTATCAGAGGTCAAGTAATTTAAGCGGGCAACATGAACAATATAAAAGCGCGACCATGGACATTTTTAACATATCACGGCAGGGTGCTGGTTTACCTGGTGAAACACCCGCAGGCTACATGCCGTGAGATTGCCCAAGAGGCAGGAGTTACCGAGCGAGCTATTCAGAAAGTTATCCACGACCTCATTGCCGATGGCTACATCATACGGCGAAAAGTAGGCCGCGGCAATAAATATCAGATACACCCCGAACTACCGATGCGGCACAACATGGAACGCGAACACGCCGTTGGCGACCTGATTCGAGCCCTGGGGTAAAAACAGAACCAGCAAATTAAAACAGTTATCCGCGCAAAGACGATTTCAGTCGATTATTTCTGGAAAAAGGCGACCGGGACAAGATTCTGCAATCAGCGCCGGTGGTTTATTAGGGCGGGCACTTGGCGCAGATGGAGCGGAAGAGGGTGGTGCTTAAATAGCGGTCGCCGCGGTCAGGCAGGATAACGACGATATTGCCTTTTTTCACATTTTTGGCGGCTTCTAAAGCTCCGGCTACAGCGGCGCCGCTGGACATGCCGGTGAAAAGGCCTTCCCTTACCGCGAGCAGCCGGGCGGTCTCGAAAGCATCACCGTCTTCAACAATCAGCTTTTCATCATATATTTCAGGGTTATAAATGCCGGGGACGACGCTTTCCTGCATATTTTTTAGTCCCTGAATGGTATGGCCCAGAGTGGGTTCGACGGCAACGATCTTGATGCCGTCGATTTTTTCTTTCAGGTATTTACCGGTGCCCATTAAAGTACCCGTCGTGCCAATGGCGCAAACGAAGATGTCGACTTTGCCCCCGGTCTGACGGAAAATTTCCGGGCCGGTGGTCTCATAATGGGAGAGGACATTATTAGGATTATCAAACTGGTTGGGCATGAAGTATTTGCCCGGTTCGTTTTTTAAAGCCTCGTGGGCGCGGCGAATAGCGCCATCGACGGCTTCTTTAGCGGGAGTAAGGACGACCTCGGCGCCGAAAGCCTGGAGAATGAGCTGCCTTTCAACGCTGACACATTCCGGCATGAACAGCTTGACTTTATAGCCCTTGGCAGCGCCAATCATGGCGACAGCGATCCCGGTGTTGCCGGAGGTAGGCTCGATGATGGTCTTTTCTTTAGTCAATTCGCCGGACTTTTCCGCCATCGTAATCATGTAGAAAGCGGGGCGGTCTTTAATGGAGCCGCCGGGGTTATTCCCCTCCAGCTTGGCGAAAATCTTGACACCGGCTTTGCCGTTCAGATTGGTAAGCTGAACCAGCGGGGTGTTACCGATAGCGCCGAGGACATTAATGTTGCCGTTTTTCATATAGAATTACCTTAAACAGATTATACCACCTTTAAGGCGGGTTATTCATCGATACCGGGGACGGGGAAGCGGCGGCATATTTTGGCCACCTCCTGCCGGACTTCTTCAATGACTTTTTCATCGCCAGCGTTTTTGATGACCCGCACAATCAAGTCAGCGATTTGCCGCATTTCCGAGGTACCGAATCCGCGGGTGGTGGCCGCCGGAGTGCCCAGCCTGATGCCGCTGGTCACGGCGGGGGAACGGGTATCGAAAGGAATGGTATTTTTATTGGTAACGATACCGGCGGAGTCGAGGACTTTGGCAGCGTGACTGCCGGTGACGCCGGTTGCGGAAAGGTCGACGAGAACGAGGTGGTTATCCGTGCCGCCGGAGACGAGGCGCAGTCCCTGCTTTTGCAGTTCAGCCGCGAGGGCACGGGCATTTTCCAGGATGGCTTTCTGGTAATCAACGAAGGAGGGCTGCATGGCTTCTAGGAGAGCGACCGCTTTGCCGGCGACGGCATGCATTAGGGGCTTGCCCTGCGCTTCCGGGAAGACAGCGGAGTCGATAGCTTGAGCATATTCGGCCTTACAGAGTATCAGGCCGCCGCTGGTGCCCCGCAGGGTCTTGTGGGTGGTGGTGGTGACAACATCGGCATAGGGGATGGGGGTGGGATGGAGGCCGGCAGCTACAAGGCCGGCAATGTGCGCCATATCCACCATAAGCTTAGCGCCAACGGAGTCGGCGATGCGGCGGAATCTCTCGAAATCTATAGTCCGGGGGTAGGCGGTGTATCCAGCGAGAATCAGCTTGGGTTTATGCTCTTTAGCCAGCCTTTCGACTTCCGGGAAGTCGATACGCTCAGTCTCACGGTTGACATGGTAAGGGACGAATTTATACGAACGGCCGGAAAAGGTAACCGAAGAGCCGTGGGTAAGATGACCGCCGTGGGACAGGTCCATGGCCATGACGGTATCGCCGTAATCCAGCAAAGCGAAATAAGCCGCCATGTTGGCCGCCGAGCCGCTGTGGGGTTGGACATTGGCGTGTTCAGCGTGGAAAAGCTCTTTAGCGCGCTTAATAGCCAATGCTTCTATAATGTCCACATTATCGCAGCCGCGGTAATAGCGTTTGCCAGGATAGCCTTCAGCGTATTTATAAGTAAGGAAAGAGCCCTGGGCTTCCAGCACGGCGCGGCTGGTGTAATTTTCCGAGGCGATGAGGTTGACAATTTCCTTCTGGCGCTGCTTTTCACATTCGATAGCATCATGGACTTCAGGGTCGGTGCGGCTTAAGAAACTCATAAGAACTATCTCCTTAAGATGAGGAAAAAGACCTACATTAGTCTACAATGGGGGGAAAAGGGGTGTCAATTGTGGGTCAAGACCTCGCCCCCTTGAATCCCCCTCTCCGCGGGCGGAGAGGGGGAGGATTTGTTAAGAGGGGCTAGCGCCCCTCTTCGCAGGCTACTCCCTAAGGTCAATATCTCTTGACAAAGAAATAGAGAATAACTAAACTAAAGTGCTTTAATGCTTACTTAAAAAAATATAAAGGTTCGGTGAGGATAAAATGCCATATGCAAAGAACGGCGAAATAAATATCTATTACGAAGTCGAGGGAAAAGGCCCGCCGCTGGTAATGCTTTATGGTTTGACAGGTAATATAGATGGCTTGAAAGAAACCGGATATGTTGACGCTTTGAAGGACGAGTGTCAGATTATCCTTATGGATTTCAGGGGGCACGGGAAAAGCGATAAACCTCATGACCCGGCGCTATATATGGTTGAGAATATAGTCGGTGACGTGACAGCGGTGCTGGACAGGCTTGATATAAAAACGGCTAACTTCATGGGCTATTCTTTCGGCGGAGGAATTTGTTACGAACTTGCCAAGCGTATTCCGGAGAGAATAACATCTCTGATAATCGGCGGGTGCGGGGCACAAAATCCGCCTCCTGAAATGCTAGAGGGACAAATCAAGCTATACGAAAGCGGAGCAGAAGCGATAATTGCTACGTATGAGCAAACCAGCCCACTACCGCCTGATGTGAAAGCACATATTTTTACCAACGATTACAAAGCACTGGCAGCTTTATGCAAGGCAATGATGTCCTTTCCTCCCGTAATAAACGACACGCCAAATATGAAGATGCCAATCTTACTTTACGCCGGGGAAAAAGATTTTGGTTTTCAACAGATTATAGAAACCAGTAAAATGTTGCCAAACGCTACTTTGGTCTCTTTACCCGGTCTTGACCATATGCTGGGAGGCGGCAGTACCGAAATAGTGGTACCTCTTATCAAAGAGTTCCTAGCAAGAGTGAATAAGGCGTAATTAAGGCGGGGTATATACTTTTTGAAGCGGGGGAGGAGCGACCCGGATAGTACTGGACTTTATCAAAAGGCATAATACTAATAAGGCTTGACAAACTATATACCCGTTCTTATAATAAAAAGAAACCCCCACCCGATGCGACAGTGTATCCCTATTTTTAAAGTAAAAAAATACTTATTTCCAGAGGCACTGTGTTACCGATTCCCGAAATGATTCCCAGCAAAATTCCCAGGGATAACACTGGAATAATTCCAGGTTTATCATAGTATATTATGCCGAAGTATATATTTGTGACCGGTGGTGTAGTGAGTTCCGTAGGGAAAGGAATCACCGTCGCCTCTATCGGCACGATACTGAAGAGTCGCGGGGTTACGGTGGCGGTGCAAAAGCTCGACCCGTATTTGAACGTCGACCCCGGCACGATGTCCCCCTACCAGCACGGGGAGGTCTACGTTACCAAGGACGGGGCAGAGACCGACCTCGACCTGGGGAATTACGAGCGGTTTATAGACATCGAATGCACGGCGGACTCCAACACAACCTCCGGCCAGATTTACAGCACCCTGATTACCAAGGAAAGGCGGGGGGACTTCCTGGGGGGCACGATACAGATAGTGCCGCACCTTACCAATGAAATAAAGGGTCGTTTTAAGAAGCTAGCCGATAAATCGGAGGCGGAGGTGATTCTCATCGAGGTGGGAGGCACGGTGGGCGATATCGAGGGGCAGCCGTTCCTGGAAGCCATCCGCCAGATGAGGAACGACGTAGGCAGGAACAACGTTCTCTATATACATGTTACCTTCCTGCCATACCTAGTCTCCACCGGCGAACTTAAGACCAAGCCCACACAGCACAGCGTCAACGAGCTGCGGCGCATCGGTATACAACCGGATGTAATCATCTGCCGCAGCGACTATGAAATTGCAGAAAACCTGCGGGATAAAATATCGCTTTTCTGCGACGTGGTAAAGGAGGCGGTAATTCCGCTGCCTACCGTATCGACGATATATCAAATCCCGCTAATGCTGGAGGACTGGGGGCTGGGACAGCTGA
>Ga0154649_1084_pt2 | contig 9452 bp, 7 predicted proteins | sample Rifle2008BG13ft_FD_116078 | JGI IMG/M metagenome (GOLD analysis project Ga0154649, IMG submission 116078) | Chloroflexi bacterium RBG_13_51_18
CCGCCGCAGCCGATATTAAGTATCACAACGTCTCTTTTATGACCGACGGCGGCAACCGGGAGGCTGACGAAAGGCGTTTCCGGACATTCACCAATATGGGGCAGTTTTACCTGGACATCGTGCGTGACAAGGGGTTCGGGCGACACATTATCGAAGCGCTGGAAATTATCGCTGGGGCGGAAAACCATCCGCTGGTGTTCCACTGCGCTATCGGCAAAGACCGGACGGGCATACTGGCGGCGATGCTTTTAAACGTTGTCGGCGTTCCGGACGGGGATATCATCGAAGATTATTCGCTATCCGGTCCCTATATGGAAGCACTGCTGGAGAAGATAAACAGCGACCCTAAAATGGCGGCCAACGCCATGCCGCTGCCGACTTATTTCTGGAAAGCCTCCCCGGAATCTATGGAGCTGTTCCTGAACACCCTGCGTAAAGAATACGGCTCGATACCAGGCTATCTGAAGTCGATGGGTTCCACAGACAGCCTGATTGAAAACCTCAAAAAAGCCCTGCTGGTTTAAGCTAACCTTCCTTTAAAATACTCCGCGCTATGGTCATCCGCATGATTTCCGAAGTGCCCTCGTAAATTTCCGTGATTTTAGCGTCGCGGAAATAACGCTCCACGGGAAAGTCTTTAGTGTAGCCGTAACCGCCGTGAATCTGCAGCGCTTTAGAGGTGACAGAGCCGGAGACCTCCGAGGCGAAGACTTTAGCCATGGCTGCTTCTTTAACATAAGGCCTGCCCTCATCATGAAGGCGGGCGGCGCGGAAGGTTAAAAGCCGGGCGGCGTCAATCTGCGTGGCCATGTCCGCCAGCATCCACTGGACCGCCTGGAAATCGGCAATCGGCTGACCGAACTGCTTTCTTTCTTTAGCGTACGCCAGGGCGGCCTCGTAAGCGGCGCGGGAGATGCCCACTGCCTCGGCCCCGACGGTCACGCGGCTGGCATCCAGCGCTTCCAGGGCGATTTTAAGTCCCTGCCCCTCCTGCCCGATGCGGTTCTCCGCCGGGATAAAGCAGTCCTCAAAAATAAGCTCGGTGGAGACGAGGCCGCGGATGCCCATTTTATCCTCACGCTTCCCCACGGTCAGGCCGGGATTAGGTTTTTCTACTATAAAAGCGGTAATGCCGCGGCCTTTCAGCGATTTATCCACGGTGGCAAAGACAACCACGAAACCGGCGTGCTCGCCGACGCTGATGAAGCACTTGGTGCCGTTAAGGACATAGCCGTCCCCGCGGGTTGTGGCGGTCGTTTCTATAGCGGATGGGTCGCTGCCGGCGGCGGCCTCCGTGAGGGCGAAGCAGGCCATTTTCTCTCCGGAGGCCTGGGGCGGGAGGTATTTTTGCTTCTGGGTTTCCGTGCCGAACTGCATGACGGGCACGATAGCCAGCGACAGGCTGACGCGCAGGTAGTTATCGACTGCGGCGGAGGCGCCGGCCAGCTCTTCCACGGCGAGGCAAAAGTCCAGCAGCCCCCTGCCGCTGCCGCCGTACTTTTCCGGGATAGTCATCCCGAAAAGCCCCAGGTCTGCCATTTTTTTAACCTCAACGGCGGGGAACTCCCCGCTCTTATCGATACTGGAGGCCGCGGGGGCTATTTCTTTCTGGGCAAAATCACGCAGGGTAGTCTGCAGCAGCTTTTGTTCTTCCGTGAGGTCAAAATCCATTTTTAGCTTTACCCTTTCCCTGGTTAATTGTTCCGGCCAGGCGGGATATGATTTCTAAAGCGGCGCGATGGGGACTGGTCTTGCCTGTTTCAAGTTCATCGATGAGTTTTTCCAAAAAATCACTGCCGTCAAGATTATACAGCATATCTTTTATATGGCCTTCAACAATTTCCTGGAGTTCCAGTTTAGCTCTGGCGCGGCGGCGGAGAGGCAACCCCCCGCTTGATTTAAGATAATCGCGGTGTTCCCGCAGCGCCGACGCTAACTCGTCCGTACCTTTATCGTTGACGGCTTCGGTCAAGACAACGGGCGGAATCCTATCGTTAGAGTTCAGGGCTTTCATCGAAAACATGGATTCGATTTCGGAGAGAAGCCGGTCGGCGCCTTCCGTATCGGCTTTATTGATAGCGATAACGTCCGCCGACTCTAAAATACCGGCTTTCATGGTCTGGATTTCATCGCCGGAGCCGGGGGCCAGAACAAGGAGGGTGGTATCCGCCGCTTTGACGATATCGATTTCAACCTGCCCCGAGCCCACCGTCTCCAGGAATATGATATCTTTGCCCATGGCGTCCATCACATGCACGGCGCCGATGGCGGCTTTAGCCAGTCCCCCACTCCAACCGCGCGTAGCCAGGGAGCGGATAAAAACAGCGGCGTCGGCGGCGTGGCGCTGCATCCTTATCCTGTCGCCGAGCAGAGCGCCTCCGGTCAGGGCGCTGGTGGGGTCGATGGCGATAACCCCGACAGTCATGTTTTGCTTGCGGAAGGCGCCGATGAGATTATCTACCAGGGTGCTTTTACCGACACCAGGGGCACCGGTGACGCCGATGATGAAAGCTTGGCCGGTGTGGGTATAAAGCTTCTCTATCTCCCCGATAGCTTGCGGCGACTCGTCTTCCAGAAGGGTAATAAGTCGGGCGGCGGTCCGGACATCACCTTTCAATACTTTAGCGGCAAGGTCCATAGTACATAGAGTATAACAGATACAGAAAGCGGGTGCATTTCAGGGAGAATTATCCCGAGAATCGTTGGCAAATCTAAGGAGCAGCATAGCGATGTCACAGCATCACGTCGGGTATAGTATAATAGAACCGAAAAATAAACAATACTACGGGAGGCAGCGATGAATTTGTGGCTGAAGAGACTCTCCCGCATCAGCGCCTGGGCGCTTCTGGCCTGCGTGGTGCTACTGGTGTTTTCCGGGTGGGGAATAACGCACGCAGGTATCATCTATAACATTACCTTCGGCCTGGTTGACAAGGGCACTGCGAATACGATACATAACGCCACTGTCCTGCCGCTGGCCTTCTTCTTTTTGCTGCACGTGCTGATAAATATCAAGTTTTTCTTCTCCGGCAGGCGTCCTGTTGTCGCCTGGGTGACCAATGGAATCCTTATTACCATCGGCGGACTTTTACTGGTCTTAGTTATTTATATGGAGTACTTTTACCGGTGAAGATGATTTCAAGACACAACATGAATAAATGAGCGGGGGCTATTGTTATGATAAAAGCCGTGTTTTTCGACCTTTACCAGACGCTGGTACGCTACCAGCCGTCACAGGAAGAATTGGAGGCTGAAGCTTTAAAAAATCTGGGCATAGATATTACGGCGGCCGCCCTGCACCTTCCCATTCTCACCGCCAATGAATACATTTACCAGCAGATCGCCCGCCGTCCCTTGAGCCGGCGTTCGCGGGAAGAAGTGATGGCGCTCTACATGGAATACCAGCGTATCGTGCTTAAGGAAGCCGGTATAACCGCGGAGGAAAAGGTGGTTTTAAACCTGCTGGGCATGATGCAGCAGGCGAAAATGGACCTCGTGCTCTTCGATGATGTCCTGAAGGCGCTTGATGACCTAAAAAAACGCGGACTGAAACTTGGACTGATTTCCAACATCGAGCGCGATATGTCCGCCACTCTCGAAAAGCTCGGGCTTTCCACGCGACTTGATATCGTCGTCACCTCGCAGGACGCCGGCTTTACCAAGCCACAGCCGGAGATATTCCTCCACGCTCTAAAGCAGGCCAATGTCAAACCCAACGAGGCAGTCTATGTCGGTGACCAGTACCAGGTTGACGTCATCGGCGCCAGCGCCGCCGGTATAAAGGGCGTCCTCCTCGACCGCGATGGCTACTATCAGGAAAAGCTGGACTGCCCAAAAATAAAAGACTTGAAAGAACTGATTAAATTATTATAATCAGTCTCATATATTGCCCATCGGGCACTCCCCACACCTGCCCTGCACGCACCGCGTTTTATAAATATGTATCAGACCCTGCTGCCGCCGGGCGGTAGCAATAAAAGGCTTACTCAAACCCAGCTGTCCCCTCATATGTCTCACCAGCGAGTTTTCCGCCGCCGCGCTGTAATCGCGGTAAATCGCCATCACTTTTTCGCCCTGTTGCGCGGGGCCCAGAGCGCAGGCAAAAGGCAGGAGCACATTGATGATAATATCCGCCGCCCGTCCGCTCCCCAGCAAAGCGGGAACTACCCCTCGCGCCAGCGCCCCGAAATCCAGATAGCACCCCCAGTAGCCTTCCGGGGCCACCGCCAGCGCCTGTTCCAGTAAACCGCTATTATTGCCGTCCGTAGTCCCGGCAAGCTTTTCCTCCAGCCCGGCCAGTAGCCCCTTTTCTTTATAGCGCAAGAGAAGATAACTCATCGCCGCCAGGCGGCGCACCGGTTGATTGCCCGGCCTGACCTTGAAAAAGCGCCAGTCCGCCGGTGACATCTGCGCCCGCTCGCCGGAAGCTGCCCAGTACTTCTCCAGCTTTTCCTCCCAGCCAGCTGTTATCTGTTCCATTCCCCGCTGCGACGGTAAAAGACCGGCCGTTCCCGTTAAAAGAGCCTGGCACCGGCACAGGTATTCGCTATCTGTTATTTCACCTGAAGCAGCTTGTTCCAGCTTCTTTAGAGGCAGGCGGTCAGCCAGTTCCGCCATCGGCCCCTTGTTTTTTGAATAGCCCAATGCCGTCATGATGCCCCGGTACAGCGCCTGCCCCGCCTCCTCCGCTGATGGCAATCCCTGAAAAATGTCCGCTTTGGCCAGGAACCTCTGCTCTCCGGCTTCCTCCAGCATAGCTGCTATCCGCCCTGTATTCCTTCGGTAAAAGGCAAGGCGGCAGGGCATCGCCGAAGGCAGAGCATGGTAATTATTGCTCTTGATGTAATCATCCAGCGCCAGCGTCGGCGCGTGTTCCCCGTTCTGGAGAACGGCCGTCCGGCCGCTATCGTTCCGGTAGACCACGTGGAGAATCACCCGGTTATAGGCCGGGTCGCGGTGGTGCCCGTGCGCCCACCAGTTGCTGGCCTTAACATGGATTTCGATGTCCCCTGTAAGCCGCCCCCTCCCGGTGGCAATCACGGCGTCTTTGAAATCGGCGCCGCGGTCGTCGTTGCACCTCCCCGGGTAGACCACTCTGACCAACTGATTGTCTTCGGTCCGCAGGTCCGTCCGACTCTGCAGGGAATCCTGCCAGATTTCCAGCACCCGTTTTTCCGTCAACATAGCAGTCATAAACACCTCCCCTCAACCCGATTTGGTAAAGGCCCCGGGAACTCCATGATATAGTGGGTCCCCTTAGCCGGCCGGTATAACGTGTATCGCCCGGTTAAGGTGTGGCGTTCAGGTACTGCCTGTAGCGGTAAAGCGCCGCCAGTGACGCGACGGCGTCCTCGTCCTTGGTATAGCAGGGGACGCCGATATCTTTAAACTCGCGCTGCATTCTGTAATATATTTTACGGTCTCCCGGCATGCTGACCGCCAGGAGAGTCTTTTGCGGGAAGTCCCGCCTGATATCGGCAAACAGCCCGGGTACGCTTTTACCGTCCAGCCAGTTGTTGGCGCCCATGACCGCTATAACGGCATCCACGTTTTCGTCTTCCAGGACGGCCCTGGTGATGGCGGTATAGGTCTTCTCGAAGCCGCTGGCTTCGATAGCCACCCAGACATCGATAGGGCTGCTTACCTGCCACCAGTCCGGGTAAAGCGCCTTTATTTTCTTTTTCGTCGCCGGTGACAGTTTAGCGATTTGCAGGCCGTACCGGGTGCAGGCGTCGACGGCGGTAACGCAGCCCGACCCCGCCAGGTTGACGATAGCCACCCGGCTGCCCCGCGGCGGCGCGGCGGAGACAAAAGCCCTGGTAACGTCCCAGAGCTGCTCGAAGCTACCCACCCGGCATATCCCCGCCTGGCGGAAGGCGGCTTCGTAGACCCTGTCCTCCCCGGCCACGGCGCCGGTATGGGTGGCCGATGCCCTGGCGCCGCCTTCGGTGACGGCCGATTTAAGAACGATAATCGGCTTCTTTTTATTAATGCGGCGCGCCAGTTCCAGGAAGCGCGGTCCGTCATTTATGCTCTCCAGGTACATGGCGATTACCTTCGTCGCCGGGTCGGCGCCGCAGTATTCCAGCACATCGCTTTCATCGACATCGCACTTGTTGCCGAGGCAGGCAATCTTGCTGATGCCGATTTCACTGTTCAGCAGCGGCAGGTACACGCCGGTGAAAAGCCCCGTCTGTCCGATGAAAGCCGCCGGCCCCTTCTCAATACCGCCCCTGGGTAAAAATACCTTCTTCAGCCGGCCCAGACTGCTGTCGAAATTGGCATAGGGATTGATGGTGCCCACGCTGTTCGGCCCCATGACTCTCATCCCCGCCTGCCCCGCCAGTTCTGTAATTTCTGCTTCTGCCCGGGCGCCTTCGGCGTCCATCTCCCCGAACCCAACCGCTTCGATAATCACCGCCTTCACCCCTCTGTCGGCGCACTCCCGGAGGGATTTCAGCACCTGGCCCGGCGGCAGCACGATAATGGCCAGCGCCGGCGTTTCGGGCAGGTCTTTCACCCCCGGATAAGCCGCCAGCCCCAGGATCCTGGTAGCTCGGGGATTGACCGGGTATATCTTTCCCGGGTATCCCAGCCGCTTTAGATTTTCGATGATGTTATAGCCGGCTTTGCCCGCCGCCCGTGAAGCGCCGATGACGGCAACGCTTTCCGGCTGAAAAAACGGCCCCAGGCTTTTCAGATTGTGGCTATTATTCACGCATATCCTTTATTCTCGTAAATCCCCCTGTACCGGCGGAGTATAAAACCGGTGGCAGGTCTTCCGGTCATCCATTTATCTGCCAGCATTTTACACGGTATCGTGTATTTTGTCAAGGCTTCTTTTTCCGGGGGGAGGCATCGTATTTAAACCTGGCCTGTTCCGCGATAATCGAGAGCAGCGTGGACGAGGCGCCGCGGGGGCGATACATGCCCGTTTCCCATTCGCTGATGGTCTGCTGCCGCGTTCCCAGCCGCGCGGAAAGCTCATTCTGCGTCAGGCCCAGGTGACGGCGTAGCGCCTGGATGCTCTCCCCGTCCCATTGCCTTTTATTGCCTGTCCCTTTCTTTTTCACGCCCTGATTCTACACGATGCCGTGTAAGCCGTCAATAGCCCGGCCATCATCGTGCTCTTTTCTCATCCTTACCCCCTGGCCCCCTCTCTGCCTGTTAATATTAAATCCGGTCGTAAAATAGATTGGCGGAGAGGGAGAAATAATTTAGAATAGGGGTCTGCACCCCTCTTAGCCGCCCCGTTGGGGGGTGAAGGAAAGAGGGTAATTAATTATCAATACCAAAAAACCAGTATTTAAAAAACCCGTCTCCCGCCTGGATATAGAAGATAATGAGAGAATTAGAGAGATAGCGAGAGATATCCGGCCGTAGCCTGCCTTAAATACTACTGCCGCAATTTGCGATGTATCCATTTCTGCGGTATTATGTAGATGTTAGCACTCTCGACCAGAGAGTGCTAAATAACGTCAAGACACATTAATCACTAATTCAAGAAAGGAGGCAAGGTATGGCAACTAAATTGCAGCCCCTGGCAGACCGCGTCCTGGTTAAACCCATGGAGAAGGAAGAGAAAACCAAGTCCGGGATATACCTGCCGGATACAGCCAAGGAAAAACCCCAGGAGGGAGAAATCGTGGCGGTAGGGCCGGGCAAAATGACAGATGAAGGCAAACGGATTCCCATGGACCTCAAGGTTGGCGACAAGGTCATTTACGCCAAGTACGGGGGCACGGAAATCAAAGTCGATGATGAAGAAATGATGATTCTCCGCGAGAGCGATATTCTGGCGAAGAAGTCCAAATAACCCAGGGAAGTAAGGAGGCAGAAATATGGCAAAACAAATTATTTTCGGTGAAGATGTAAGACATGCCCTGAAAAAGGGCATCGATGCTCTGGCGGACGCGGTCAAGGTTACCCTCGGACCCAGGGGCCACTGCGTGGCGCTGGATAAAAAATGGGGGGCGCCCTCGGTCATTGATGATGGGGTAACCATCGCCAAAGACATTGAGCTCCCTGACCCGTTCGAGAATATGGGCGTGCAGCTGGTCAAGGAAGCCGCCAGCAAGACTAATGACGCCTGCGGCGACGGCACCACCACCTCGACCATTCTCGCCCACGCTATCATTTCCGGCGGTTTCAAAAATATCGCCGCCGGCGCTGAATCCCAGGCCCTGAAAAGGGGCATCCAGAAAGCTACTGCCGCTGTCGTCGAGCAACTGAAAAAGGACTCCAAGGAAATCAAGGACAAGGAACAGATTGCCCAGGTGGGCACCATCACCGCCAAGGACAAGGAAATCGGCGACTTGCTGGCCGAGGTCATGGAAAAGGTCGGCAAGGATGGCGTTATCACTGTCGAAGAGTCCAAGGGCACCCAGTATGAAATAGAGTATGTTGAAGGCATGCAGTTCGACCGCGGCTATGTCAGCGCTTATTTCGTCACCAACGCCGAGCGCATGGAAGCGGTCATTGAAGACCCCTATATCCTGATTACGGATAAGAAAATTTCCGCCGTGGCGGATATCTTGCCCGCTCTGGAGAAAATCCTCCAGGTATCCAAGAACCTGCTCATCGTCGCCGAGGATATCGACGGCGAGGCGCTGGCAACTTTAGTAGTTAACAAACTTCGCGGCACTATCAATGTCCTGGGCGTGAAAGCCCCCGGCTTCGGCGACCGCCGCAAGGCGATGCTGGAGGATATGGCCATCCTCACCGGCGGCAAGGTCATCTCGGAAGAGGTTGGGCGGAAACTGGACTCGGTTACCGTGGAAGATCTCGGCCGGGCGCGCCGCGTCACCTCGGATAAAGACAACACCACTATCGTCGAAGGCAAAGGCTCCGAGGAGGAAATCAAGGCCAGAATCAAGCAGATTAAAGCCCAGATTGAAGAGACCACCTCGGACTTCGACCGCGAGAAACTGCAGGAAAGGCAGGCCAAGCTTGTCGGCGGCGTCGCCGTCATCAAGGTAGGCGCCTCCACTGAAGTCGAGCTCAAGGAAAAGAAGCACCGCGTCGAGGACGCTCTCTCGGCCACCCGCGCCGCGGTAGAGGAAGGAATCCTGCCCGGCGGCGGCGTTGGTCTCTTGAACGCTATCCACGTGCTGGATAAACTTAAGGTCGCCGAAGACGAAGCTACCGGTGTTGACGTTGTCCGCAAGGCTATCATCGAGCCACTCCGCTGGATAGCCGATAATGCTGGCAAGGACGGCTCGGTTATTATCGATGCCGTGAAAAAGGCCAAGAAGGGCACCGGCTATGATGCCGAGACCGATGAGTTCGTCGATATGGTAACCAGGGGCATTATCGACCCCACCAAGGTCGTCCGCACCGGACTGGAAAACGCTGCCAGCATCGCTGTCATGGTCCTGGTGACCGAAGCGCTGGTTGCTGATATCCCGGAAAAGAAAGAGTCTGCCGGTATGCCCGGCGGAGCTGGTGGTATG
>Ga0154649_1117_pt2 | contig 9429 bp, 7 predicted proteins | sample Rifle2008BG13ft_FD_116078 | JGI IMG/M metagenome (GOLD analysis project Ga0154649, IMG submission 116078) | Chloroflexi bacterium RBG_13_51_18
ACCAACCCTTCCTTATTCGCCCCTCCCTCTCTGCCAGCGGAGAGGGAGTCGGAGGGAGAGGTAATTAGGAGTATCAACCATGCAGCGCCAGATAAAACGCAAACGCGCTTGCCCTGAGCAACGTCGAAGGGGCGGCCAGCCCGGCAATCAGAACGCCGTCAAGCACGGCTATTATTCTAAAACATTTAATGCCGCTGACCGCTTCCGAAAAGGATAGAGAGTAGAGTTCTCTTAAATTGGAATACTCTATCTGTCTAAGAGAATGAGAGTCCTATCTCTGAGGAAACAGCCTCTCATTGCTAATGACCTGCCATGTTCTCCAACCTGTCCTGACCTTTTCTCTAGTCTCTGCAATGAACGCAGGGTAGCCTATTTCACGACATTTCTTCAAGTTCTCAGTGTTGTTTGCGCTATATCTTTTGCAGATCAGGGCGGAAGTTTGCTGCCTCGATCCAAGAGGCATTGAAGCAAGCTCGGTATCAGAATGAGGGCAAGAATCTTCAGATTCCAGGTTGAAATCCTCACATTCAGCACATGTCCAGTATCCCTTTGACTTGACGCACTTCGCAACGCTGCACATTGCGGAGGGTCCCCCGTCCTTGAAACAGCCTGGGCAAGGCCCCGCCTTCTCTCTTCTGTCAACGTATTCTCTGAGTGTTTTCAGTGTATCGATTATTCCTTGTGCTTTCATACCAATAAGACCAGAGACATCTAGAAGGTTAATACCCTCCCAGATCTCGATGATCCTTTTCGCTGCTTGCAGACTCTCATCCTGATGGAAATCACAACCGAGACAGATGATACCACAAGGAGCGACTACTCCACGATCCTCTTCATTCACGTCCTTCAAAGCTAGCTTCACGATAAACCTCCTCATAAGCCTGTTATAGATGTTGGAGCCTGAGCATAGTCCTGTAAGTATCAATTGTCAATTCGTATTCTCTATCCAAAGTGTGCAATACTATGTCAGCGCTGGCCAAGCTCTCCACTTATTAGGCTTTCCTACGATTCCTTTCATGTTACCCCTCGTTACTTAACAAAAGTACCGGCTACTGGCATATTATTCTTTTAAAACAATGTTGTCAATGATATATTTAGTCACATATATTTATTGTTTTTAATACCTTCACCCCCCCAAAAAAAGTGACAAAATCCCCTTCACTTTCCAGAACTTTTGTGCTAATATTGCCATATAAATCATTATCCTTATCACCAACTATTCCTTATTCGCCCCTCCCTCTCTGTAAACGGAGAGGCCTGCCCGCCGAAGTTTTAACGCAGGAGAGGGAGCCGGAGGGAAAGGTCCACTAAAATCCACCTCCCTCTCCCTGCCAGCGGGGAGAGGGATAAGAGGAAGAGGGGTCTGGAAATGTCAAAAAATCAAAAACGCAAACGCGGCGGCCAGCCCGGCAATCAGAACGCCGTCAAGCACGGCTATTATTCTAGGACATTCAACCCCGCTGACCGCTTTGACCTCGACCTCGCCGCCGGCATCGAGGGCATTGATGCGGAGATTGCCCTCCTCCGCTTTGAAATCAAGAAGGCTGTCACCGGCGGCAATATCGACCATCTGGTCCCGCTCGTCAAGGCCACCGTCGCCCTGGAAAAGCTCATCCGCACCCACCACAAGATTTACGGCGGCAGGCGGGACGACCTTAAAAACGCCCTCAAGAATACCGTCCGGGATATCATGCTGCCCCTTGACCCCTCTGGCAAATTTGCGTTGACGGCTGTCCGTAACTGGGCGAACTATAGTAGCGTGGACATAAACGAAGCCGAACGAAAAACCAATAATGCCGGAATTGAACCCGACTTAACATATAACGAAAATCAAATAATCGTAGCTAACCGCTCGTAATCTTTGTGAAATTTTTAAAATTCAAACCTGCCCTCCGAAGCCTTGGCGTAGGAGGGTCACCCCCCGAACCACTCCATCACCTCCGCTATCACGAAGATGCTCCCCGCCGCCCCTATCAGGTCGCTCGGCCCCGCCTCCTTCAGCGCCAGCGCTATCGCCTCCTTGACCGACTCCGCCACCCGCGGCGTCACCCCCTCCTTCTGGAACTCCGCTACCAGCGTCGCCCCCTTGAGTGCCCTCGGGTGCCTGCTCGCCACCACCACGATGTCGTCCGTCACCTTCACCGCTTCCCGCACCATGCCCGCCACGTCCTTGTCCGCCCCGAACCCCAGTATCAGCTTCGCCCGCTCGTACGTGAAGTACCCCTTCAGCGCCTCGGCCATCCTCTGCATCGAGTAGGCGTTGTGTGCGCTGTCGACGACGACTAATGGCGACTGCTTCAACACCTGCATCCGCCCCGGCCAGTTGGTCTGCTTTAGCCCTTCAACGATGCTTGTGGACGATACCTTCGCCCCTTTTTCCGTCAGTATCTCCATCGCCGCGATGGCGTTGGCCGCGTTCTCTATCTGGAATTCCCCCAGCAGCGGTATCCACAGGTCGTATTCGCTTTTCAGCCCCTTCACCCGGAAACTCTGCCCCTCGGTATTAAAGTTACGCAGCTCCCACGTTACGTCCCGCCCGACCTTTACGAGTTGGACGTCCTTCTCCCGGCACACATTCTCGATGACTGCCATCGCCTCCGGGAACTGCGGTGCGCATACCACCACCGACCCCGCCTTGATTATCCCCGCCTTCTCTCCGGCTATCTTGGCCAGGGTGTTCCCCAGCACGTCTGTATGGTCGTAGCTGATGGACGTTATCACGCACACCTCCGGCTGTATCACGTTCGTCGCATCGAGCCTGCCCCCCAGCCCCACCTCTATCACCTGCCAGTCCGCCTTCACCCTCTGGAAATGCAGGAACGCCATCGCCGTGTATATCTCGAAAGTCGTCAGTTCCCCCAAATCTCCCAGCGCGTTCTCCGCCTCCACGTGCGGCTTAATGAGTTCGACCAGTCTGGTCCAGTCCTCCTCGCTGATGTTCCGGCAGTCCACCTGTATCCTCTCCGTGTACGATAGCAGGTGGGGGGATGTATAAAGCCCGGTTCTGTACCCTGCGCTCTTCAGCATCGATGCCGCCATGGCGGCGGTGCTGCCCTTCCCCTTCGTCCCCGCTATGTGCACCGACCTCGCGTAGTTCTGCGGGTCTCCCAGCCTCGCCAGCAGCCTCTCGATACGCTTTATGTCCCACACGATGCCGGAACGCGGCAGCCTCTCATAGTCGGCAAACCTTAAAAGATACTCCAGGGCTTCCTGATAGTTCATATCTCACTCCTTGTCATTAATCATATCCTATCGCAGATAATCTGGTAAAGCCGCCAAAACGTCATTCAATCCTCTCCCCGAACGGGACGTCAAAGAGGGGTGCAGACCCCTCTTTAAAGAATTCCCCCTTTCCAAACAGTTAAATCAGGGCTTTTCTCCAATGCTCCGTTTGGAGAGGGGGATAAAAGGGGTGAGGCAAAAAATGTCACGACCAAATCCAAAATTACTTAAATTTTTCTTAACATTCTTCCTGAAAAACTATTGACAAACCACAACAGGTTGTGGCAAGATATAGACCTCTACACCACGTTTTGTGGAGGTTTACGTTTGAACTGTCCCTTCTGCGGCTTTAATGACTCTAAGGTAATCGACTCGCGTGACGTTAACGACGGCATCCGCCGCCGGCGCCAGTGCCTGCGCTGCGATTTGCGTTTCACCACCTATGAGCGACTCCAGCGTGCCAGCCTCTTCGTCATTAAGAAGGACAACCGCCGCGAGGAGTTCAACCGCGAAAAGCTGCTCTCCGGTATTCGCAAAGCCTGCGATAAAAGACCCCTTGACGGCGGCGCGGTAGACAAACTCGTCGACGAGATAGAGGGGGAGCTTTACCAGATGGGACACGCGGAGGTGCCCAGCGCTCATGTCGGCGACCTCGTTATGGCCAAGCTGAAAAAGCTCGACCATATCGCTTATCTCCGCTTCGCCAGCGTCTACCGCGAGTTTGAAGACATCACCACTCTCAAGGAAGAAGTGGATAGCCTGGCGAACCATGCGCCCGCGCCCTCCGCCGATCAGCTTCCCCTGTTTAAGCAGGATGAACTGCCCGTGCAGCTACAGACTCGCCGGAGGGCAAAGCGATGAGCACCGGTAATCACGCGGGCAGGAAAAACGCTTCGCCCGTCAACCGCAGTCAGATTGCCCGCATCGTCTTCGATAACGCCGCGGCGATGGGCATCCGCGACCGCAGGCTCGTGGAGAAGCTGACCACCCAGGTCATCGAGCGGCTGGAAAAAGCCCATACGCAGGCCCTGCCCACTCTCCCCGGCATGGAAGACCTGGTTGACCGTCGTTCCCGCCTAACACCCCGCGGCCCGCTGCCCACTGAAGCGGAAATCGAAGCCATGGTTATGGAAGTACTTAACTCACAGAAGCCCGCCCCGGAACCAGTACAAAAAGAGGAGGTCAAAGCCGAAATGGAAACTGAAACGGAAGTCAAAACTCCCAGAGAACCGGCATCAACCGGCGGCCTTACCGCCACCGCTCTTCAGGTACTGGAAAGACGCTACTTAAGACGGGACGACAAAGGCAAGGTGACCGAAACACCGGAGGAAATGTTCCGCCGCGTGGCTAAGGCTATCGCCGCAGCGGAGCTTATTTATGACCCAAAGGCCAACGTGAAAGATGTCGAGGACGAGTTTTTCAAGCTCATGTACGACCTGGAGTTCCTGCCTAACTCTCCTACGCTGATGAATGCCGGTAAAAAGCTGGGGCAGCTCTCCGCCTGCTTCGTCCTCCCCGTGGACGACTCTATGGAGTCGATTTTCGACGCTGTTAAATACACCGCCCTCATCCACAAGAGCGGCGGCGGCACCGGCTTTTCTTTCTCTCGCCTCCGCCCGGAAAACGACGTGGTCGGTTCCACAGGCGGCGTCGCCAGCGGCCCCGTCTCCTTCATGCGCGCCTTTGATACCGTTACCGATGTCACCAAGCAGGGCGGCACGCGGCGCGGCGCCAATATGGGCATTATGAATATCGACCACCCGGATATCCTCAAGTTCATCACCGCTAAAGAGAATATGACCGCCCTGACCAACTTTAATATCTCCGTCGCGCTTACCGCCGAATTCATGGAAGCGGTCAAGTCCGGCGCCGATTACGAGTTAATCAACCCCCATTCCAAGGAAGTCACCGGCAAGCTCAACGCTAAAGAGGTCTTCAATGAAATCGTGGACATGGCATGGAAAACCGGCGACCCCGGCATCATCTTTATCGACCGCATTAATGAGGCTAATCCCACCCCCCACCTCGGCAAAATAGAAAGCACCAATCCCTGCGGCGAGCAACCCCTCCTCCCCTACGAATCGTGTAATCTGGCTTCCATCAACCTCTCCCGCATGATGAAGAAGAAGGGCAATGCTTATGAAATCGACCACCCCAGGCTGGCTCATACGATTAAAACGGCTGTCAGGTTTTTAGATAATGTTATCGACGTTAATAAATTCCCCCTCCCCCAGATTGAGGAAATGACTAAAAAGACGCGTAAAATCGGGCTCGGCATCATGGGCTTTGCCGATATGCTGGTCATGCTCGGCGTGCCTTATAACTCCGAAGAAGCTCTGGACGTCGCGGAAAAACTGATGCGCTTTATCGGCGAAGAATCGCTTAAAGCCTCCGTTGAACTGGCTAAAGAGCGCGGCGCCTTCCCCGCTTTCCAGGGCAGCATTTACGATGTGCCGGGCGGCCCGCAGGTACGCAACGCCACCCGCACCACCATCGCCCCTACCGGCACCTTGAGCATGATTGCCGGCTGCTCCAGCGGCATCGAGCCCCTTTTCGCCTTAAGCTATACCAAGACCGTCCTCGACGGTACTCCCTTCGTCGAAGTGAATCCGCATTTTGAAGAAGCAGCGAAAAAGGGTGGTTTTTATTCCGAGGAGCTCATGAAAAAGCTGGCGGAAGGCACGCATTTGAGTGATATCAAAGATGTGCCCGATGATATTAAAAAAGTCTTTGTTACCGCCCATGAAATCACCCCGGAATGGCATGTCAAGATGCAGGCTGCCTTCCAGCGCTCCACGGATAACGCCGTCTCCAAGACCATTAACTTCCCCCAGTCCGCCACCCGCGAGGACGTTACCCATGCCTATATGCTCGCGTACGAAGAAGGACTCAAAGGGATTACCATCTACCGCGACCGCTCCCGCGATAGCCAGGTGCTGACCACCGGCAAGAAGCAGGAAAAAGCTTTAGAGGAACACGCCCACCGCGCTCCGCGCAAGAGACCCTCGGAGACTAAAGGGACGATTACCAAGGTCAACACCGGCTGCGGCTCGCTTTATATCACCGTTGCTTACGACGACAAGGGAATTTTCGAGGTCTTTTCTACGCTCGGCAAGTCCGGTGCCTGCGCCGTCGCCCAGCTGGAAGCTATCTGCCGCCTGATCACCCTGGCGTTGCGTTCGGGAGTGGATGTAGCCCAGGTGGTCAAGCAGCTGCGCGGCATCCGCTGTCCATCTATCTCCTGGGAGGGCGGCAAGTCTATCCTCTCCTGCGCCGATGCCATTGCCAGCGTGCTGGAAAAGCATGTCAACGACGATGACAAGCCCAAAACTGAAGACTATGGTCTCTCAAAGAGCATGGTCGGCCAGTGCCCGGAATGCTCCAACATGCTTGTCTTTTCCGAAGGCTGCTACCACTGCCCGGCATGTGGATATACTAAGTGCTAGGAATAGTTGCTCCCACCCTCTCTCTTAATTGACCTTTTCGCACCCAACACCCTTGGTATATTACCCATGTCCTTTTGTATGACAATTCCATCGCCAAAATAGTACATCCATACTTGGAGGTAATACGAGTATGGTAAAAAATATTAACCATGATACGTATATGTAATTAGACGTGATAGGTGCTGGGTTGTGAATATTAAGCTGAAGCTTAGGAAATGCAAAAAATTTGACAAAAGTGTTAATTTGATTATAATGTGTTTGCCTGAATAAACAACTGAATATATCTGGTAGTGGCGTGGACGTTATCATGGCAATATGGGCATCAGCACTCTTTAAAGTAATAGCAGTAGCAGGTGCTCATTTCTATTTATCTGGTTTCTGGTTCAGGTGATTAAGAAAGGGGGTGGTGTTCAACTGACAAAATGGAGATATAATTGTATATAATAAGGCTTGCTATTTATGAGGGATAAAGAAGCTGATAGGGAAAAATATCACTAGGGGGAAAAGATGGACACAAAAGAACGAATTATCAAACTGGAGCGACTGGCAAAAAAGGGACTGAATATCTCCGTGCGCATACCTGACCCTCAAAAATGGAAAAAAATTATTGAAACGGATCCGACTATCCCGCGGTCGTATAATCAACTTCGTCGTCTCGGGCAGTCGATTTTCAGTAGCAAAGGTCGCCGCCCACTAAAAAAGCAAAGCATCGTCACAAACTACCCCATCTTTAAACGTCGAAAAGGGGGTGACATGTTTTTGAATACAACTACACGCGGCATCCTGAAACGACAATTCGAGGAATGCCTTGAGGTTCTTTATGCTCGTTACTTTACCGGACTTGGCAATCCTTATTTGACCAGTAAACAACGTGACCAACTAGAGGATGACATGGACGCCGATACGCCGGTCTTCGAGAACAGCACGGAAACCGCCCACTTCATACTTCGGTGGACGAACAGTAGCACCCATGTCGAAGATAATATCGCCGACCCGTCTATAGTCAACGATACAGGTACATATCTGGAGACCGCCTGGGAGAAGTATTACACCGTCTTCGGGAAGACTCCTTATATACCGCCCGGCAGTACCAAGATGGAAGTAGTCTTCCAAGATATTAGTGCACTGGGGGTTGCATCACCGCCCGATGGGCCTATTAAGTTTGATTCCCAGCATTGGATAGACGAACCGGGGATTCGGCAACCATCCTCAGCGCATGAATTGTTCCACAAGCTCCAATACGCTTTCGGCTTCCGCACTATCTGGACACCCGCCGGCTCCTATCAGTGGTTCTCCGAGGGAACCCCCTCCTGGGCTGAAGTCTTCGTCTGGCAGAGAGTAAGCAGGGCGTATAAGGTAACTGACCTCTTCGCAGACCCCGACCTCAATCTTTACGATGTCTCTTACGATGCGATGCCATTCTGGGTTTTCTTCCAGACTCGACAGCAAGACGACCCTGATGACAATCCACTTATTTCCTTTTTCCAAAAGTACGAAGCAACGGGTAACGAAAAACAGGCATTAGAGGAAGTTATCGATGAAGACTGGCCTTCCAATAATGTCTATGGTCAGCTGGATTCTTTCTTCGCCCTGTTTAGCCGCGAGCGACGCATCGGTGCATGGCGGCAGACTCCTACCGGCGGTCAGCCATATGCTACTATCCTCGGTCCTGACGGCGTTAATATCGTACCAGCTTTAACCATTACAGATGTCCCGCTAGGAGCCGGAGATAGTTACATTAATGCTGGATCTGTTTCCCCGCTAGGTTCCGACTACTACCGCTTTAACTACGAGGGTGATTCGGATGGGCATACGATTACTCTCTCGGTAACAGGAGCCGCTGGTGGTGACTACTCCTATTATCTGCTCTGGGAAAAGGCCGGTGTTTGGAAAAGTGCGGGTTTTCCGTTCATGGTAACAGGTGACTATGGATTTTCTGAGACAATTGATTTGGCGACTGCCGATAGCCTGATGCTGATTATCTCAGGCCGAGGCATAGGCGGTGCCTATACTATCAATGCCTCGGTTAGCTGACGTAATATCATCGACCGTGATACTCCTTAAGATACTACTAAACCGTGGCAGATAATGGGTAGCCCTGAATAGTCTTATAGAATTGGTTTGGTGACTAAACCAGACTTAATCTACGAGCGCGTTAATGCGTTCGGTGGCTTTACCAATTTCGGATAAAATAACCCCCTCTCCAAACAGATAAATTTCCAACTTAAAATGATGCCCCGTTTGGAGAGGGGGTTCACCCTGAAGGGCAAGAGAGTAAGGTTAAAAGTCTCTTTGACACTTCTCTTTTCTTCCGTTATCATTATCCCATTATGCCGTCACTTAACAATGAACTAACTCAATTTTTAAAATCAAACGGCGCCAGCCTCGTCGGCTTTGCCGACCTTAAGGAAATTTCTACGGAAGCGCGGGAAGGCTTTCCTTACGGTATCTCTATCGCCGTTGTTCTTGACTCCCGCATCATGTCCGCCGTTAAAGAAGGCCCCACCGCCGCCTACCACGCCGAATATAGACGACTCAACGCTTTGCTGGACAACCTGGGGCAAATGACGGAACGTTTCCTCATAGAAAAGGGTTATAAAGCCAAAGCCCTTACCACCGCCTCCCCAATCGACAGGGACACGCTTTCCATGAAGCTCCCCCACAAGACCGTCGCCACCCGCGCCGGACTTGGCTGGATTGGCAAGTGCGCCCTGCTGATTTCTAAGAAATACGGCTCGGCTATCCGCCTGACCACGGTGCT
>Ga0154649_1056_pt1 | contig 9328 bp, 6 predicted proteins | sample Rifle2008BG13ft_FD_116078 | JGI IMG/M metagenome (GOLD analysis project Ga0154649, IMG submission 116078) | Chloroflexi bacterium RBG_13_51_18
TTATCATGGAGGTGGATGAGAACAAAGTCTACACCTGGGCGAATAATGCCGGGATAACATTCTTCGGGGATGATGTAATCGGCAAGGACGCGGCGTTTTATTTTGAAGGCGAACAGGACACTTATGAAATAGTAGCACCTATTTTCAACGGCGAGGAAAGCATAATTTTCGTGGAAAGCTGGCAGCGGCGGCGTGATGGAGAAAAGCGTTTACTTCGCTGGTGGTGCCGGGTGCTCAAGGATAGAGACGGGAACGCAACCGGTGCATTATCTAGCGCCAGAGATATTACCGAGATTAAGAAAGCCGAAGAGGCTCTAAGGATATCAGAGGAAAAATTCTCCAAAGCCTTCCTAAACAGTCCGGAGGTAGTCATTATTTCCAGCATCGATGACAGCCGAATAATCGATGCTAACAATACTTTCCTGCGTCTTTCCGGATATTGCCGTGAAGAGGTCATCGGTGAAAAGGCCAGCGACCTGGGTTTATGGGATATTCCACAGGAACGCAACGATGCAATAAAGACTTTAAAGGAAGAAGGAATAGTTACCAACAGGGAATGTCATATCCGCATAAAATCCGGTGAATTGCGTACCTGGCTTTTCTCTGCGGAAATTATAAATATTGACAACAAGCCATGTATGTTGTCCGTCAACACAGATATTACCGAGCGGAAAAAGATGGAGGAAGCCCTGAAGCAGAGCGAGGAACGCTACCGCGACCTGTTTGAGAATGCCAGCGACCTCATCCAGAGTTGTAACGTAGCAGGTAAATTCGTCTATGTAAACAAAGCATGGCGTGATGCACTTGGATATAGTGAGAAGGAAATTCTCGATCTCGATTTCTGGGATATCGTTCATCCCGATTATCTGACCCACTGTAAGCAAACTCTCCAAAAAGTTATATCGGGTGAAACCGTTATTAATATTGAAACCGGATTCGTAGCCAAAGATGGTAGATTAATTCAGGTTGAAGGAAATGTTAATCCCGTGCGCAAAGAAGAAAAAGTAATTGCCACTAGAGCTATTTTCCGCGATATATCGGTACGTAAAGAAGCCGAGGAAAAGCTGCGTAAAATCGACCAGATGAAATCCGAGTTTCTTTCCAATGTGTCCCACGAGCTGCGCACGCCGTTACAATCCATCAGCGGCTTTACCAAGCTGATTATGACCGGCAAGGTGCCCGACCAGGCAACCCAGCAGGAGTTTCTCCAGATTATAGACTCGGAGGTTGTACACCTGGGCAATCTCATCAACAGCCTGCTTGACATGTCGAGGCTGGAATCCGGGCGATTTCAGATTTATAAAAAGGACGTTTCAATACGTGACATTATAGTCGACACCATGAAGACACTTCACAGTCTGGCCCGCGAAAAGGATATAACACTGATTGAAAACCTGCCGAAACAATTACCTGAAATGGAAGCGGACAGCGACAGGCTGCGGCAGGTAATACTGAACCTGGTCGGCAACGCGATTAAATTCAGCGACCGCGACGGAAGCATTGATGTCAATGTAGCTTTACAGGACGGAGAGCTGTTGTTCCAGGTTATCGACCATGGGACCGGAATAAAGAAAGAGGCGATGTCCCATCTTTTCGAGAGATTTTACCGCGCCGAGGGGGAAACGGTAAGGGGTGGCACGGGACTGGGGCTTTATATATCCAAGCAAATCATTGATGCGCACGGAGGGAATATCCGGGCAGAAAGTAAATACGGCGAGGGCAGCACTTTCAGCTTCACGCTGCCCCTTAATAACAAAGGAGGAGAAAAAAATGGGAAAGAAAATTCTGATAATCGAAGACGATCCGGCAACGCAAAGACTGGTAGATTACTCACTAAAGCAGGAAGGGTACCAGATAATCACGGCCTCTAACGGTCTGGAAGGGATAAGAAAAGCGCTCGGGGAAGCGCCCGACCTTATTATCCTGGACGTTATGCTGCCCGGGATGGACGGGTTCGAAATCTGCTACCGGTTAAGGTCAGACCCATCAACAGCAAAAATGCCTATCCTGATGTTCTCTGCCAAAGCGCAGGAAATAGACAAGGATACCGGCATCAAGGTTGGCGCAGATGATTACCTGACCAAGCCTTCCGCTCCGTCAGACATCGTAAACCGGGTGGAAAAACTATTAGCTAAAAAGAAGTCCAGCGCAACAACCCGGGAGAAAGTAGTCGGATAAGGAAGAATCATGTTAGCGGACAAGACTTCTAAAAAGAGCCTGGGTGATATGCTTGTCGAGGAGAAGCTTATCACACCGGAACAGCTGGAAAGCGCGCTGGCCGTGCAGAAGCAAAAGGGCGGCAAGCTAAGCGACATACTGCTGAGACAGGGACTGGTCAAGGCCGAGGAACTGGCCGTTGTACTCAGCATTCAGCTGAAGCTGCCGCTTATCGACCTGAAGAGGCACACGGTGCAGCCGCTGGCGCTCCGGCTCATCCCGGAAGAAATGGCCCGCAAATACGCGCTCATCCCGCTGGATATAGTGAATAACTCCTTAATGGTGGTCATGGCCGACCCCGAGGATATCCGCACGATTGAGGATGTGAAAGTCCAGGCCAAGATGAGAGTGGAGGTAGCGCTGGGCGTGCGTTCCGATATAGAAAGAGCGATAAACATACATTACAGGTCAAGCGGCGCAATCGAAAAACAGGTGAGTCAGTTCGCACCTATTGTAGAGGAAAAAGAGGAAGAGCCCGCTGCCATTACCGCGAACACGCCCGTTACCGAGACACTCAACCTGCTGGTAGCGCAAGCCGTCAAGGACCGGGCGTCAGACGTGCATATCGAACCACAGGAAGACCGGCTTAGGATACGGTACCGTATCGACGGCATTTTGCATGACATGTTTTCCTTTCCGCTTAATATCCACTCGCCGCTGGTGTCGCGGGTAAAAATCCTTTCAGAGATGGATATCTCGGAGCAGAGGCGGCCGCAGGACGGGCAATTTTCCATTAAAATAGGCGGCAACGAGGTTGATATCCGCACGGCTACCATGGAAACGCCTTACGGAGAGAGGGTTACACTGCGGATCCTGGACAAATCGCTGGCGCTTTTCACGCTGACGGAACTGGGGTTTCAGGCCGACGTTCTTAAAAAGTACAAGACAATGCTGAAGAGTCCGATCGGAATGATACTGGTCGGGGGGCCGACAGGCTCCGGGAAAACGACCACCTTATACGCATCGATTAACGAGCTGGACAGGAACGAGCGTAACATCATGACGATCGAAGACCCGATAGAATACAGCTTCATGGACATCAACCAGACACAGGTTAATGCTAAAGCCGGTATTACTTTCGCCGGCGGCCTGCGGGCAATTATGCGGCACGACCCTGACGTGATACTGGTGGGAGAGATACGAGACAAGGATACCGTCAACACCGCCATCCAGTCCGCTCTTACCGGCCACCTGGTTCTTTCTTCCATACATGCCAACGATGCCGTGGGTGTGCTTTTCCGTTTGATGGACCTTGACGCAGAACCGGCATCCATCTCGACAACGCTTATCGGCATTGTTTCTCAACGGATGGTCCGCCGCATCTGTACCAATTGCCGTTCCGTTTATCATCCTAACGAGGAAGAACTGGAGGCTTTTACCAGGGAAATGGGGGATGAGGCTGTTACGTTCTATCACGGCACAGGGTGTAATTTATGCGCGGATACCGGCTACCGCGGGCGGACAGGAATTTTTGAATTTCTAATTATGAGCGAGTCCATCAGAAAGATGCTGCGCAGTAATGCAGGGGGCGGTGAGATTAAAGCTCAAGCCGTTGCCGAGGGGATGGTAACGATGAAACATGACGGCATGAAAAAGGTCAAGGATGGAGTGACATCCATCAGCGAAGTGATGCGCAGCGTATTTTCCATCAACTGACGAGGGGAAAATGACCTATAAATACAGAGTCTATTCTATAGATAAAAAGGTAATCGAAGGCACGATTGACGTCGCCTCGGAGAACATGGCCGAGGTAGCCCTATACCGCGCCGGGTTCCAGAATATCATCAGCCTGGAAGTAGTTGGCCCGGGGCTGGATATGGAGAAGCTGGTGCCGACTTTCACCGGCGTGAAAATGCGGGATGTAATAGACGCCTCGATTCAACTTGCCACGCTAATACAGGCCGGGATTCCTCTGCTTTCTGCATTAAAACTGCTTGGCGTACAGTCCACCAAGAAGGCGATGAAAAAGATTTTCAGCGGATTATCTGAAGAAATCCAGTCCGGAAACTCGCTGTCACAGGCACTGGCTAAATACCCTAAGGAGTTTTCCAATACATATTGCCAGATAATTAAAGCCAGCGAACAGGCAGGCACACTGGAAGGCGGCCTTAAACAGGCGGCTAAATACCTGGAAAAACAAGCCTATGCGAACCAGAAAATCAAGCGCGCCATGATGTACCCGATATTTGTGTTAATCATGGCTATAGGCGTGGCGTTTCTGCTGATTACGGTAGCATTACCGCCTTTAATCTCCCTTTTTAGCTCGCTCGATGTCCAGCTGCCGTGGATGACCAGGACACTGGTTGATACTGCCGCTTTCTTTACCGATAATAGTCTGCCTTTACTCGGCGCATTAGTTGTCATCATTATAGGAGTCATCGGCCTGCTGCGGCTGGAATCCGTAAAGCTGGCCAGAGACAAATTTTTATTAAGAATACCCATAATAGGAAAAATCATAATCGAACGCAGCATGGGGTTATTCTGCCAGACCGCTTCAATGCTTTTACAGGCGGGACTGCGGCTGCCCCAAATCATTGATATCGTTACCCGGACCAACCGCAATAAAATACTACGCAAAGCTTTCGATGATGTAAGGGATAGGCTGGTACAAGGCGAGGGGCTGTCACAGCCGATGTCTGAAAACACCCTGTTCCCCGCCCTCCTGGTTGAAATGACCGTGGTGGGGGAGAAAACAGGTTCAATGGATAGTACGCTGGGCACCCTGGCGGATTTTTACGAACAGGAAGTCGATAGGAAAATCGATTCCCTGATATCGATGATAGAACCTACATTAACGCTGGCCATCGGAGGCCTGGTTATTTTCATCGCGCTTTCCATGATAACGCCACTCTATTCTATATTGAAATCCATGCATTAAAAAAATAAAACGGTAAAAGAGATGACGAAATTAGTACGGTCGAGAATTCAACTGCATAGCCAGAAAGGCATCGGCCTGGCGGAAACGCTGGTTGCCGTGGCGATTCTGGGAACCTCCGTAGTGGCCTTTATAGTGTCGCTCTCGGCAGGTTCGCTGACGGTAAGCGAACTCGACCGCGAGACCGTGGCACAGGGCCTGGCGCAGACGCAAATGGAATACACCAAGAATTACGCATTTGTTCCCGGCGCGATTACTTATCCGGTATTGACCGTCCCGCCCACCTACAGCGTATCAGTCGGTGTGCTGGCCGTGCCGGGCACCGATACGAATATACAGAAGATAACGGTAGCCGTCCAGAAGGATGCCGTGAGTATCCTTTCGGTGACCGATTACAAGGTGAACAGATGAACAGACAGGAAGGCATGACCATGGTAGAACTGATTACCGCCGTAGCGGTAACCGGCATCATCGTCGCTTTCCTGGGGACGGCTATATACCATATTATAACCATTTCCGAATACGGTAATGATAAGTTCACCGCTTTGCATGAGCTGCAAAACGCCGCCTACTGGTTTAATAAGGACGGCCAGGAGGCCAAAGCAGCCACCGGTGGTAGCCAGCTGGTGCTGACGTTAAGCGATAATTCCACGGTCACCTATTCGCTGGCGGGCAACAATCTGCAGCGCAGCTCTGCCGGCCTGCAGTTAATCCTGGCAAGGAACATCAGCAGCGCTGTGTTTTCTGTAAACAACCGCGTGGCGACAATGAACCTGATTGCCGCGCCGGTCGGGAGAAGTAACGTGAGTGAAAACGGAACGTACATGGTCTACCTGAGGCCGGTGGAGGGATAAATGAAAGGCGAAAAGGGGCAGGCCCTGCCTCTAGCCATCATGGCGCTGACCATAGGCACATTATTGATTGTGCCCTTCCTGGGCCACGCGGGCAGCAGCATCATAGGCTCAAGAGTATACGGCCAAACGATTGACTACCGGAATGCCTGCGACGCGGGGGTGGAGCACGCTATCTGGAGACTACTCTACGGGGGGCTGGGAGCCCTGATTCCCAATCCCGGAGACCAAATTATCTATCAGCTTCCGGAGACGATTAACGGTGTTATGACAACCGTCACGGTAACCTCCAATGCCACCGGCGGGGGAGGTGTAGTGGGGAGTATTGATAAAACCATTATAGACAGCTTTGATTTTGACGGGACATACTGCAATACGCCCGATATTATACATGTCTCTGGAAATATTTATGCCATAGCTTACGAAGGCTCCGGCAGTGACGGTTTCTTGAGGACCGTGGCAATAGCCCCGGATGGCAATATTACCAACAGCGCCATCGATACCCTGGAATTCGATACCAGCGACTGCAATAATCCGAGTATTATCCATGTATCCGGTGAAATCTACGCAATCGCCTATACAGGTTCGGGCAATGACGGCTTCCTCAAGACCATGACGATTGCCGCCAACGGCGATATAAGCAACAGCGTAATAGACCTGCTGGAATTCGACCCGAGCAACGGTTATGAGCCAGATATCGTTTTCATATCCGGCATCTACTATGCCATCGCCTACCGTGGAACCCAAAACGATGGATTTCTTGTCACCGGCACCATCGCCGCCAACGGCGATATCGGCAACAGCGTTATCGATACGCTGGAATTCGACACCAGCAACGGCTATACACCAGATATTATACACGTATCCGGCACTTACTTCGCTATTGCATATAGGGGTACAGGTAGCGACGGCTTCCTGGTAACCGTAACTATCGCGGCAAACGGAGATATAGGCAACAGCGTTATCGACACACTGGAGTTCGATACCAGCAATGGCGTAGATCCATATATTATTAACACCACCGGAAATGTTTATGCGATAGTCTACACGGGTCCCAATTCCGACGGCTTTATAGCAACAATGACTATTTCTACTGCCGGCGATATCTCCAACAGCGTTATCAGCAGCTATGAATTCGACCCCACCAACGGGCAGGAGCCTCAAATCGTCCATATTGTGGGGAATACCTATGCGATAGTTTATGACGGTCCCCAGAATGACGGTCACCTGATAACCCTTCCGATAGAAGCAAACGGAACTATTCCCGGCACGATAACCGATTCCTTCGAATATGATACCAGCAACGGATATTTCCCGGATATTATCATTATCTCCGACGGTATATTAGCGATAGCCTACTGCATCCCGTCATCAAGGGGCAGCCTGGTTACTATAGGTATTGCCACCAGCAGCGGTGGAGCAAACGTGTACAGAATCAGAGCCACAGCCGGAGACACCGCAATTCTAGCCCATGTGGCTACCGATAATACAACGGCATCTATCACCTTCTGGCAGGTGCAATAAGGGGAGGTTAACAAGTAGTTAATCCAGAGAGAAGCAATGAAAACACGTAGAATACTCATCACCGCATTAATACTGGCCCTCCTGGTAGTCTATTACCTTGTCGGCACAGGCTACCTGAAACAGCGCAGTCAGAAAGAAACCCTGAAGAATCAAATTTCAGATGGAACGGCGGCGCTGGCTTTAATTCCCCTGCCGCCCCCTGACCTCGATGAGCAGATGGCTGACGCTGAAGACTTATTATGGGCGGGGCAAGACACCCTGAATATCGATACCAATATCACCCGTATCATCAACAGGATTCTTAGACTGGCGGATGAGACCGGAGTGAAAGCGATACCGCTCTCGACACAAGACTGGATGGTCGAGCGGATTTCAAACCAGGACTATGCCGTTTTCCGGATTACTCTGGCGATTAGCGGTAACTTTACACAAGTGACAGACTTTTTAAACCGACTGGAAAACGGCGAACCGGAGACGCTTGTTCTCGAGTACCTGAACGTGGAGAAGGTATCCGGTTCTTTCCTGTTTGAAAACCCGGACGCAGGGTCGATTGACGGTGATATCAGAATAGCTGTTTACACTCTGCCTGCTGCCAGGTGATTGGGAAAGGCTGAATAAAGAAAATGTACGTTGCGCTGAATATAAGCAGCCATAATATTAAAATACTAACGATGAAGGGCCGCCGGGTGGTAACGTGGGCCAGCGCCGACCTCCCCGAGGGCCTGGTGCGCGATGGTCTGGTGATTCAGCCCCAGGCTGCGGGAGAGGCAATCAGCTTATTATTCAAGTCTACCGGAATACAGAAAAATAACGTTATCGTCAGCATCGCGGGGCTGTCCTTTACCTACCGGTTTATCAGCCTGCCCAGGATGAAACCCCGCCTTCTCGACGAGGCTATCCTGCGGGCGGCGAAAAAAGAGATATCTTTACCTTTAGACGAACTGTATGTTTCGTGGCAGCCAATGCAAACCAAAGGTGATGAGCAGGAGTTTTTCGTCATCGGCGTGCCGCGCAACCTGATAGATGCCACCGTGCAGACTCTTAAAATAGCCGGCATTGAGCTATACCTCATGGACGTACGCCCGCTGGCACTGGCCCGGGCAGCCCACCGGAGCAACGCAATCGTCGTCAATATAGAACCCGATTGTTTCGATATCGTCTTCATCACGCATGGTCTGCCTTCTGTAATACACACGATAAACCCCCGGGGCGAGGGCGCCACCCTGGAAGACAACATCCACCGCCTGGCGGATGAATTAACAAAAACGGCCGCTTTTTATCAGAGCAACCACCCGGATATCAATATAGACGGGAACCTGCCGCTGTTATTGACCGGAGAGATGGCGGCGGACACCGCAACGAGCCAGATGCTCCAGTCTGAAATAGAATACCAGATAGAGCCCCTGATTCCACCGATAGATTTTCCTGAAAAATTGCCGATTACAGAATATACCACCAGTATCGGGCTGGCCACTAAAAGAACAACCCTAAAATCGCCCGATAAAGGGAGTAACTCACGCTTTTTTGACATCAATGTAAATATCCTGGACGGGAAATTCCGCAAGCCTAAAGCCAAACCCGTCGCTATGAAGTATTTAGTGATGACGGTTTTACTGGTGGCGGTCATTGCCTGTCTTTTTCCTCTTTATCAGGCGAGCAGCCAGACAGCCGGGGAAAACAGCATGCTGGGAGCGGAGCTGGAAAACATTCAACGGGAGACCAATCTGGCAGCCCTGATAAATGAGGAAACAATGCTGACCGAAGAAATTATCAGCGAGACTCTTCTCGCCGCTAAATCCCTGGAAACCGCAAATAACTTCATCCTTGGTATCAGAGGCGATTTCAACACCAGATTACAGCA
>Ga0154649_1093_pt1 | contig 9166 bp, 8 predicted proteins | sample Rifle2008BG13ft_FD_116078 | JGI IMG/M metagenome (GOLD analysis project Ga0154649, IMG submission 116078) | Chloroflexi bacterium RBG_13_51_18
ATAGAGTTCCGGAAAATAGGCGCTCCCCCGAAGAGGTAAATATCAAGATACAAGAGACAATAACCAAACAATAACCAATACACAAATTCAAATAATAAAATGTAGCGTTGAAAAGTTGAATATTGAAATTTGTTTGGTGCTTATATCTTGGTTATTGGTTATTAAATAGAGGAGGGTACCAAACCCATGAAAGCAGCCGTAACACGTGAACTCGGGATCATAAAAATGGAAGAGGTCCCGGAACCGGAAATGGGTCCGAACCAGATAAAAGTTAAAGTCGCCTTCTGCGGTCTCTGCGGCACCGACCCCGAGAACCTGGAGCAGCGTTTCGGTCTTATGCCGCCGGAGGCATACAAGATGGCCCGGATACTCGGGCATGAAGCCTCCGGAACGATTGCGGCCATCGGGAGCAACGTCAAAGGAAATTTCAAAGTAGGGCAGAGGGTGGCATGCAACTTCCGCGGCGCCTGCGGGGCATGCTACTATTGCCAGAATGGCATGGAGCACTTTTGCCGCCGCGGCACCGGCGCCTCCGGTTCGTTCGCGGAATACGCCGTTTACCCGGAAAGCGCGGTCTATCCGCTGGCGGATGATATCAGCCTGGAGATAGGTTCCCTGCTGGAGCCGGTCTCCGTGGCCATCCACGCCATCGACCAGGCCAGGGTCACTACCGGCAGCAGCGTCGCCATCTGCGGCGGCGGGCCTATCGGCCTGCTCTGCCTGGAAATGGCCCTCAAAGCCGGCGCGGCGCGCACACTCGTCTCGGAGCCTATTGCGGAGAAAAGGGCGCTGGCTAAAAAGCTCGGCGCCGATGTAACTGTCGACCCTTTTAACGAGGACCTTGAAGCCGTCGGTAAAAAATTGACGGACGGCCGCGGTTTCAGTACCGTCATCGATGCCAGCGGCAGCGTAAAAGCCGCCGAGCAATGCATCTCCCTGGCGGATAACAAGGCCACTATTCTCTGGGCGGCGGTGTACGGAAAAGATGTGAAAATCGGTGTTTCACCATTCATCATGTACGCCAAGGAACTGACTATTACTTCTACGTTCGTGTCCCCTTACTCGTTCCCGCGGGCACTCGCCATGCTCCCCAAGCTGGAACTCAAGTCGCTCATTACGGATATCGTTCCTCTCAAGGATATTCAGAAAGCTTTCGAGCTGCATAAAAAAGGCAAATCTATTAAAATACTTATTCGGATGTAGCAATCTCCTCTCCCATCAAGGGAGAGGATTTGGGAATAAAAGAATAACAAATTAAATAAACCAGAAAGGAAAGAGAGGTAGCTATGACGGAAAAAATCAACTGCGGCAAATGCGACATGCTGCTCTACTTCGGCGAGGAAATCAAGCGCCGACTCTACATGAGGGCGATACCCTCGGAGAAAACGGTGCTGGGGTATTACAATGATACCTGTCCCCGCTGCGGCGCCAAACTGACGCTGAAAACGGTCAATATTAAGACGGAAGGGCGGAAGAAATATGTCGCATGATGATAAGTTAATCAGAGACCTGGAGAAAAAAGCCAACGTGGTGCGCAACAACTGCTTCGATATCTTCGGTTCCACGCAGATGGGGCACGGCGGCGGCACGATGTCCATCATCGAGCTTATCACCGCCCTGTATTTCCACCACATGAAGTTCGACCCCAAGAACACGGACTGGCCGGAGCGTGATAGGCTCGTGCTATCCAAAGCCCACTGCTGTGAGGCGATTTATGCCGCGCTCGTTGAGCTGGGAGTTTACCCGAAATCGAAGCTGGAAACCTACTACTGCTTCGGCTCGCCGTTCCAGGGCCACGCGGATAGATGGTGTACCCCCGGTATCGATTATTCCGGCGGTTCGCTGGGTCAGGGCCTGTCCTTCGCCGTCGGCATGGCGCTGGCGGAAAAACTTAAAATGGCGGATAAACAAGCCAACGCCCCTCAAACCGGTTTCCTGCAGAGATACGTGGTGCGCTTCGACCCCGCTTACCGCTCCTACTGTATCCTGGGCGATGGCGAATGCCATGAAGGCATGGTCTGGGAAGCCGCCATGTTCGCTGCCAAGTATAAGCTGGATAACCTTATCGCTATAGTCGACTATAACAAGTTCTCCCTGGACGGGCCGACCAATGAAATAATGAACCTGGAACCCTTCATCGATAAATGGAAGTCTTTCGGCTGGTGGGTCACGGAAATCGATGGACATGATATGCGCCAGATTGTAGATGCCCTGGACCTGACGAACAGCCTCTACGGTGATTACCGGCCCAAGTGCATCATCGCCCACACCGTTAAAGGTCACGGGATTCCGTCCTGGGAATCCGACCACATCCACCTGGGGCGCGGTGAGGTCATTATGAAGGGCATTAAGGAAGGGAGAGAAAAATATGCCGACATATAACAAGCATGTTCAGATAGAAAACAAGCCGAGTATGGCGGCAGTGGGGGTGGAAAAAGCCCTTATCGCCGCAGCGACGAAAGACAACCGCATTATTGCCGTGCTGGAAGATATGGGCATGCCGGGGCTGTTGTGGTGGAAGAAGACTTTCCCCGAGCGCATGATTGAATGCGGCATTGCCGAGCAGAATGGCGCGGTCGTCGCGGCAGGCCTGGCCGCGGAAGGTTTTATTCCCATTCTTAATAACTTCCTTTTCGCTAATGTCGGCCGCGCCTATAACCAGATACGCCAGAGCATACTGGTCGACCGCTTTAACGTGAAATTAATCGGGCGTGAAGGCGCGTGGGGCGAGACGGGTATCTCCCATAATACCGTGGAAGGCATCGGCGCCACCCGCGTGCTGCCCAACCTGGTGATACTCAATCCTTCTGATGCCGTCGAGGCGGAAAAAGCCGTTACCGCTATGTTCCAGTACGTGGGGCCGGTGCTTCTAAGGCAGGAGTCCAGCCCGCCTTCCATGAGGATTTTCGCGGATGATATGCCTTTCGATATCGGTAAAGCCTTCTCGATTCGTGACGGCAAGGACGCCACCATCATCTCCATGGGCTATATGCTGACGGAATCGGTAAAGGCGCTGGATATCCTGGAGAAAGACGGCCTGGATGTAGGATTGCTGGATATGTGCACCCTCAAGCCGCTGGACGAAGAGGCTATCATCAGGGTAGCGGAAAAGACCGGCGCTATTGTTACCGCGGAGAACGGCAGCATTATCGGCGGCCTGGGCGACGGCGTGGCGGCAGTACTTGCCGAGAACCTCCCCACCCCCATGGTCAGGGTAGGCGTTGATGACGAGTTCAGCCAGTCCGGTAAAGTCACCCCTCAAATAGACGAGCTTAAAGTGCACTTCGGCCTCCGCGCGGAAGATATAGCTTTCTCGGTGAAAGAGTGCATTGCTAAGAGAGAGAAGCTGGCAAAAAAGAGAAAATAACCGTAGTCATTGCGAGTGCATCCCTGACCGCAGTCGGGGAGCCGTAGCAATCTCATTGAGCGCATGCTGTAAGATTGCTTCGCCCCGATTTCATCGGGGTCTCGCAATGGCGTTTTTGAAGGCGGGCAGGTCTGAAACCCGACGTTCTGGTTTACTCTTGTTGAGAATCGGAGTCTAGAAAAGGAGTAATTATTATGACTAAAATGAAATACGCGGATTGTCTCGTTCAAAAACCCGGTCCGTCCATCCTGGAACTCCAGGCAAAATCAGGAAGCGCCGGGAAAGACATTATACCGGGCATCAAAGCAACCCATCTGATGTCGGCGGATGAAGGGGTCCAGAAAGGTTATTTCTCGGTGGACTGCGCCTGGCTCTGGAACGGCGCCGCTAAAGAACCGAGCGGCGAAGCCCATACCCACAATTTTTCTCATGTCATCGGCATTATCGGCGGGCACACCGCCGACCCGCATGACCTGGGTGGGGAAATCACGGTCTGGCTGGACGGCCATAAGGAAATACTTACACGCAGCTGCCTGATATTTGTGCCTGCGGGCGTTGTGCATGGTCCGTTCCTGTTCAACCGGATTGAAAGACCCGTGTTTTTTGTCACCGTAGCCATGACCGGCAAATACACCCGTGCCCCCGCCGCCCCGTTGAAGGATGCTTCAAAAGAAAAGCGTTATTCAATTATAGACCACACCAAGGAGAGGTTCTCCGTAGGCGGCGACTTTAAAGAAGCGCCTCCTCCACCCCGCCCATCCACCGTGAAAAGCAACCGCATCCTGCACATCGAAGATGACATGGTTAAAGGATCGTTTTACGTGGACTTCGTCTGGATATGGGAAGGCACCGGGGGAGCGCCGGCGCCGGAACATACCCACGAGTGGCCGGAGCTTATCGCCATGGCGGGGGCCGACCCAGCCCATCCGCGCGACCTCGGCGGGGAAATGAGCATCGTCCTGGGAGACGAATACCATCCTACTACCAAGAGCACCCTGGTTTGTATCCCGAAGGGCTTGAAGCACTGCCCGTGGGAGTTCCACGATATCAAAAAACCCACCCTTGTGTTTTCCGCCGGCCCGCAGGGCATGTACTCCGGGTCACATAAGAAAGAAAACGTTAAGTAAATAATTATTGGATAAAATAAGGAGAATATATGACTGCAACAAAATGGGCAAAATGTCTCGTAAATAAATCCGGCGACTACCCCGATGAGCTCAAGGGGAAGGTTGGCACTGCTAAAGACCCCGTGCCGGGTGTCAAAACCACCCACCTTATAACGGCGACCGATAAAGTGATAGATAAGTATTTCTATGTCGATACCACCTGGCTGTGGAGCGGGGCGGCTAAAGAACCGGTCGGCGAGCCGCATACCCATGATTATTCCCAGGTTATCGGCTTCATCGGTGGGTATCCGGGAAATGACCAGGACCTTGATGGCGAGATTACTATCTGGTTGGACGGCCATAAAGAGGTTTTCACCCGTAACGTGCTGATATTCATCCCGGCGGGCGTCGTCCACGGCCCGGTTATGTTTAATAAAATCAACCGTCCGGTATTATTCCTGGTTATTGCCATGACCGGCCAGTATTATCGCAAACCTGCTTCCCAACCCTCCAAACCCGCGGCGAAAAAGCGGTATTCGCTGATGGACCACACTAAAGAGAATTTCTCCGTCGGTGGCGATTTTAAAGAGATGCCCCGTCTCAAAACGCCTATCACCACTAAAGGCGCCCGGGTCCTGCATATCGAGGATGACATGATTCCCGGCGCTTTCTATGTGGATGTCGTCAAAATCTACAGCGGCACGGGCAATGCCCCGGCGCCGGAACACGTCCATGAATGGCCGGAGCTGCTGGCTATGGTGGGGGCCAATCCGGATAAACCGCGCGAAATCGAAGGCGAGATGGCTATTTACCTCGACGGCGAATACCATACCACCAACAAGAGCTCTTACGTTTGTATCCCGGCCGGTTTAAAGCACTGCCCGTGGGAGTTCCATGATATTAAATACCCCACCGTCGTTTTCTCCGCCGGGCCGCAGGGCGAATATTCCGGCTCACATAAAAAAGAAAAATAGGCTGCTATCAAGATAAAGAATAAGGCCTGCCTATCGTTTTTTCCGTGTTAGGCAGGCCTTTGTTTATCCTGTCATTGCGAGCGGGGCTGCTACCTTTTTACCCAGCCCCCGAAGCAATCCGTCCTCTTTTGATAAAATTAAATTATTTGTTCGTATAAGTCATTCCATTCAGGATTCAATGAGTTTACCAGTTTATTCTTCCTCGCCCTTGAACTGCCTTTTAAGCGTTTTTCTCTTAAAATGGCGTTTTCCGGGTCGCCGAAAATTTCATAATAAACTAATTATTTAATGTCGTACTTTGCCGTGAATCCTTTAACGAGCTTATTTTCATGTTCGAAAACTCTTCTTATTAAGTCATTTGTTATGCCGATATATAAAGCTACATTTGTTTGATTAGCCATGAAATACACATAATAATCCCTGCTGATTTTCATGGTTTTTTAAAGGTTACGGATTGCTTCGCCGCGCTCGCAATGACAAAATGGCTTTACCCCTTAATCGGCTTTAGCCCCGCCTCCAGCCGCGCGTCGTTGATGTGTATCAGCGCCGCTTTTTCTATCGGCATGCAGGAAAACCCGAAGTCCTTTTTCGCCCGCTTCTCACTGACCAGCCACGGCAGGCCGAACTTGCCTTCCGGGTCCATCATCGGCTTTTTCCCGAATGTAATTTTCGCGTCCGGGATATATTTCTTCACCACCTCTGCCAGGTCGCGGGGGCTTTTAGGCGGTCCGCCCACGTTATAAACCGGGTGAGGGGATTTATCGGCTTTTATCAATAGCCTGGTTATTTCCGCGAGGTCGTCCGCGCCGACCAGCGAGGAAAGACCTTTGCCGTCCCCGTCCATGGAGAAGGGTTTGCCCACGGCGCAGTTCGATGGTATGTCCGACCAGTATTGCGCCGGAGACCTGCCGCCGTGACCGTACCCGATGGTCGGCCGCAAGCCCGTAAAGCTCATGCCGTACTGCTGGGAATAGTCCGCCGCCATTATCTCGGCGTACTTTTTACACACGGCGTAAGAGTGCATGGGATTTGTCTGGTCGTCCTCGGTCACCTCACGCATGCCGTACATCGCCTGCGGCCCGTACACCGTCTCCGAGCTGGCGTAAACAACACGCTTGGCGCCCATGATTTTGGCTGCCTCGAACGCATTGTTCATGCCCAGCACGTTCACCTTCGTAACCAGGCGCGGGTCGACCGGGACGTTTTGCGCCACCATGATGAAAGCCCAGTTAATAACGCGGTCGATGGCGTATTTCTTCATGGCGTTCAGGATATCTTCAATTTCCGCTACGTTGCCGGAGACGAAGTGGAATTTTTTAGCATTCTTTTCAATCAACTTCATGAACCATTCTTTCGGGGGTGTCAGGTCCATGGATACCACGGTTTTCACATCCGGGTCTTTCAGCAGCGCCATTACCGTCTTTCTCCCGAAAAGCCCGCTGCCTCCCATCACCAGTATGTTCATGCTATACCTCCTTAAAATATCTGCTCAAAGCTAATATATCGCTATCCTGCCATAGTGTCAAACGCCGTTTGTATCTATGGTTTCTCCGCGCGCCCGGATTTCGCGCGACTAAAGCTTTCGTATTTTGGGGACGAAGACCAGGAAAAAGGCGCTTAACAGGATGAGGACCGTAGCAAAACCTCCGATTGCCCCCTGCACTCCCACGCCCACGGATAACATCCCCACGAAGAATGTCCCCAGTCCGCTTAATCCCTGGTTCATCATCAATATGCTCATGACCCTCCCCAGGTAATCCGCGTCCGCCAGCGCTTGCAGCGCCGTCACCAGCGCTGTTGAATGCCCTGCCTGACCTACCCCTATCACGAACATCGCCGCCAGTGAAAGATACCAGGAATGAGAAAGAGCTAAGATAACCAGCCCGAGACCCGCCACCATGCCCCCGCCGAGTACCAGGAAACCGCGTTTTCTATTGGGGATTGACGCCAGCACCAGTGATGCCAGTAGCGCCCCGACGCTCGATACACCTTGTAGTACGCCTAGCCCTGTAGCATCCACCTTGAGAATCGTCTCCGAGAATATCGGTAGCATCATCTGGTAGGGCATGAAAAGCACGATATAGAAAATCGCATACGTCAGGATAAGGAAAATGGTGCGGTTACTCCATATATAGGTAAGTCCCTCCCCGGCTTCGGCCAGCGTGCTCCTGCTGTGCGCTGTCGTTTTGTGGGTTTCCGGTATAAAGGCGGTGAGAAAGACAGCAATCAAATATAACCCCGCCATGGTGTAAAAAACTGCCGCAAACCCCGCTGAATCGATGACGAAGCCTGCTACTATCGGCGCTACCAGCCGGAAAGTGTTCGTCCCCATGGTGTTCAAAGCCAGGGCGTTCATTACCCTTTCCGCCCCGACAAGCTCGGGGATGATAGCCTGGCGTGCCGGAATCGCCACCGCCGCGAATATTCCCTGTATCACCGCCGTCACCATTAAGACCCACCAGGAGCCGGGATGCTCTGAACTCAAGTAGCCCGTCGTCAGGGTGATAGCCACCACCAGCGCCATGGCTCCCGCCGCCAGCTGCCCTATCTGTATCAGGCGTTTCTTCGGGAAACGGTCCGCCATAGTCCCGCCGACCAGGAAGAGCAGCACCTGCGGTATCGCCGTAGCTAATGCCAGGACTCCCAGGATGGCGGCGGAACCCGTCAACCGGTAGACCAGCAGCGACTGCGTAATCATGAGCATGCTCATCGCCGCCCACTGTCCCATCATCCCGAAGAAGTAGAAGCGGAATGGCGTGCTTTTAAACGAGTCCAGAGTTCTGATGTTGCGCAGAAAAATGGCAATTCCTTTCTTCTGCCTGAAAAGGCTCTTTTCCTGAACTGCGAGATATTATATTATCCCTCATTAACCGGCAAAAAATCCAACTAACATTTTGGTTGTCTTTGACGGATTATTCCGTTTCAACCGCACTTCGTCTCTGGACAGAAATATCGTCAGCTCCTTTGTTTTTCTTTACTCTAAGTCAATCTTTCCCCCTTTTGTAAAGGGGGATTAAGTTAAAGTTACTATCATGTCTTTACCTTTTTGACAAGCCTTGGCGCAGGGATTAAACTTGGTCAGACGCCTTTTATTTTCCTGGAAAAACACCTTCATATTATTCAAAACGGAGTAAGGAACGGAGGTTTTTATGCAGCTGGAAGGCAGGGTGGCTATCGTTACGGGGGGTGGCTACGGCATCGGCAAAGCTATCGCTCTCGCCTTAGCACGGGAGGGGGCTGATGTGGTAGTGGCTGCCAGGACAGAATCGGCTCTGAAAAAAACGGCGCAGGAAATTGAAAGCATGGGCAGGAAAAGCCTTGTTATTATTACCGACCTTCTTCTCCCTGAAGCCCCTGCTGAAATGGTGGAAAAAACATTAGAGAAATTCGGTAAAATTGATATCCTGGTGAACAACTCCGGCGAGGAAGGTCCCATTAAACCGGTGGCGGAAATGGACCTGAAAGGCTGGAACGACCTTCTTTCGGTGAATTTAACCGGCGCCATGCTGTGCAGCCGGTATGTCCTGGAAAAGAGCATGGTTCCGCGCCAGAGCGGCGTTATCATCAATATTTCCTCCGCCGCGGGGAGGAGGGGTCTGGCAACGCGCAGCGCTTACAGCTCCTCCAAGTTCGCTATTATCGCATTAACCCAGAGCCTTGCTTCGGAGGTCGGGCGCTATGGTATCCGGGTAAACGCCATCGCTCCGGGGGCGGTGGAG